>Ga0209040_10000091_pt1 | contig 53942 bp, 44 predicted proteins | sample BogFormECP12_OM3_FD_188240 | JGI IMG/M metagenome (GOLD analysis project Ga0209040, IMG submission 188240) | Bog forest soil microbial communities from Calvert Island, British Columbia, Canada - ECP12_OM3 (SPAdes) (version 2) | ecosystem: Environmental > Aquatic > Freshwater > Wetlands > Bog ... | reverse complement strand
GGGAGGATATTCCTTTGCTCGTGCGGTACTTCCTTGGCAGCCATGCCAAGCGCATGGGCCGGCGCATCGAGACTATTCCCCCAGAAGCCATGGACGCGCTGGTGAATTGGCATTGGCCGGGCAACGTCCGCGAACTGGAAAATTTCATCGAGCGGTCCGTGATCCTCACGTCCGGAACCGTGTTGCGCGCGCCACTGGCCGAACTGCAAGCCGCCAAGGAAATTTCGCACCCTGAGGACGCCAGCCTGGAAGCCAAGGAACGCGAGCACATCCTTCACGTGCTGCGGGAATGTCACGGAATGATCGGCGGTCCCAGGGGCGCGGCCAAGCGTATGGGTTTGAAACGAACAACCCTGAACTCCATGATCAAGAAGTTGGGAATTCAACGGCGAGACTACATTTAGCCACGAGACGAAATAACGTCTCGTCACCTGCTCCTATCTGGAACACTTCACTCACCGATTTCCCCCCGATTCGCGGACTAAGTGTCGCTGTTTCAAGACAAATACCCTGGTGTTCTGTGACGCATGCGCGACTGGCATGTGACCTGCATTACTAAGTGCATCGCAACTTAAGGTGGATCGTACTAGAAGGATGCTAAGAATCACCGTGAGCGAGAGTAAAGGCGCCAAGACCGTCAAGCTCGAGGGCAAGATCGCCGGGCCGTGGGTCGAAGAGTTTGGCCGAACTTGGCAGGCTCTGGCGACCTCACCCAGTGCTAAGGAAGTTCGCGTCGATTTGCGCGACGTAGCATTCATTGACGCTAAAGGCCGGAAGCTCCTGCGCGAGATCTATCAAGAATCAAAGGCATCTTTTCTGACGGATTCACCCCTGACGCGATATTTCGCCGAGGAAGCCATGCGGCCATCCTCGAATAACGGAACAAAAGGAGTCTAAAATGCGCGGTCCCTATGGATTCGAACTCAACGAGAACTGCCAGTCGTGCAAAGTGCGTGCCAGCGGATTTTTCTGCCAGCTCAGCCCGGACGCGACCAAGGATTTCAACGCCATCAGAACCTCGGCTACCTATCCGGCCGGAGCCATCTTGTTTCTGGAAAAGCAGGAGCCGCGCGGCCTCTTCGTGATCTGCGGCGGTGAGGTGAAACTGTCCATCAGCTCCAGCGCTGGAAAGACGCTGATCTTGCGCCTCGCCAAGGCCGGCGAGGTGCTGGGGCTGATGGCCACCATGTCCGGCAGCCCCTACGAGGTGACCGCCGAGACCTTGCACCCCTGCCACGTGGCGTTCATTCGCCGCGATGACTTTCTCCAATTTGTCGCCAAGCACACCGAAGCCTACCAGGGCGTGGTGAAACAACTCAGCTCCCTGTACAGCGGCGCCTGCGCGCAATTGCGGACCGTGGCCCTTTCGGCCTCCGCACCCGAAAAACTTGCGCGCCTGTTGCTCGACTGGTCCGCCGAATCGAAGGACGCCAAGCAAGGTACGCCCGTAAAACTGCCGCTGACGCACGAAGAGATCGCCGAATTCATCGGCACCACGCGCGAAACAGTGACGCGCACGCTCAGTGATTTCAAGAGCCGTCAACTGGTCGCCCTACATGGTTCAACGCTGTTGATTTCGAATCGTTCGGCCCTGGAGGCCATCGGGGGAGCCTGAGCGCCGCGAGTTCACCGCCACCGGAGCCAGCTTTGTCGAAAGGAGAATGATTATGAAGGTTCGAGATATCATGACCCAGACGCCGGTGTGTTGCGGGCCCGAAACCAACGTCGGTGCCGCTGTCGAGATGGTGTGGATTCATAATTGCGGCATGCTGCCCGTAGTCGACGGCGCCAACAAGCTCGTTGGCATCGTTACAGACCGCGACCTGTGCATTGCGTTCGGCACGCGGAATCGCCTTCCGGGCGACTTGACCATCGGCGAAGTGGCTACCACCCGCGTTTTCACCTGCCAGCCGGACGAGGAGATTCACGTCGCTCTGGGTACCATGGCCGATCATCAGGTGCGCCGTCTGCCGGTTGTGGATGCCCAGGGAGTCCCTCAAGGCATCCTGTCCATGGATGACATCCTGGTCCACGCCGATCAAAACAAATGGGAAGGCAGCTGCGAACTGTCCGCCGAAGAAGTAATCCGCGGCCTCAAGAAAATGCTGCGGCAAAAGCTTCCCTTGGTACGCGCCAAGGCACATGCTGGGTGATATACGCTGCGACGACCTCCGGCTCCAGTCCGCCCGATTCCATGAATAAGAAATCTCAGCCTCGCACGGTCAATACCGGACACCGAGCGTTTACCACCACCTGATAGGTAATTCCGCGATCCAGACGTGCTGCCGCCGCAGCCAGCCGCTCCATCCCGCGAACACCGAGCACGATCAAGTCCGCCCGGCAGTCATCGGCCGCCGCCAAAATCTCCCGCGCGGCGTCCCCGTGCCGCACCATGGCTTCCGGCCGGCACCACAGCTCCGCTTCCGCGGGTACCAGTTCATGGAGCTGATGGAGGCTCTCGGCAATCGATTGCTCGTTTTCGCGATCCGATTTTCCCGATTTCGGTTTCCGGTGCACGTGCAGCAGCACCAAGCGCGACTGATTTTCTTGCGCCAACGACACCGCGTAGGGAGCCGCCGCGGTAGAAACCGCGTTGAAGTCCGTGGCGAAGAGCACGCAACGAAACCGGCCCCCGCTGTGCGCCCCCACGTGTACAGATGGTCCGATGGTCAGCACGGGCACGTGAGCGCGCCGAAACACTTCCTCGGCAGAGGAGCCCAGCAAGAGCTTCTGCATTCCGGTCCTGCCGTGGGTTCCCAGAACAATCAAGTCGAATTCCTGGCGCTGTAGCACGTCGGAGAGCACCGGCCACACCGACCCGCCGCGTTCGATCGCCGTTTCGCTTGGCAGGCCGCTGAACTGCGCTTCCACGCGCCGCATTTCTTCCTTGGCGCGATCCTCCTCACTATCCATGAGCGCGACCGCCGCTTCTGGGGCCATGTACGTGAAGGGTGAGGGCATCAGCACGTGAAGCACGTGCAGCACGGATCCGTAGGCGCGAGCAATGCTCGACGCGAAAGGGGCTGCCGCGGCCGAAGAGTCGGAAAAATCTGTCAGAAACAGAATGTTCTTTAATGCGATGCGCTTGCCTGTTTGTATGCTGGACATGGCGCTACTCCCATAAGTGCAAGCCTGCCTCGAACCATGACAATGCTTCCGTGACGGGGCGCACCGCCGGAGGTGATGTTGGACACACCAGCTACAAGCGGCCTGCAACGCGAACGCTCGAAGTATCTGCAGCAAGGCGGGACTAAATTACGCCGCGATCTCCACGCCATGGGAACTCCGATGCAACCTGGGTTCCTGGGGCCCGCCGATGCCCGCAAAAATATTGGCCACACGTCCCATTTGTGACGTGGCGCACATCCGCGCGTGATGCGCGACACGGCGGGGCCACTGTGTGACCCACTACACTGCCCGGGCTCGATGTGACACAGAACGTCCGGGCTCGTAAGCGGACGCAGGGAGGCTGGAATGCGAAAGTCTAGGGGTGATTGGGGTCGTGGATCGGGGATGCTACTGAAAATGCTCGCTCCGGTTTTTTTGATTGCATGGATGTTGGTGGTTTTTAAGCAGGAAGCGCAAGCGGTGCCAAGTTATTCACGGCAAACGGGATTGGCGTGTTCGGCATGCCACCTGGCGCCGCCGGAACTGAACGCCTTCGGCCGCAAGTTTAAATTGGACGGATACACTTTTACCACCAAGCCGGTGATTCAGGACGACGGCAAGGATCACAACGCCGCTCTGCAACTGCTCGAGGCCTTCCCCTTGTCGGTGGTCTTCGACACTTCCTTCAGCTCCACGAATAAACCACAGCCGGCTACCCAGAATGGCAACTTTGAATTCCCACAGGACGTCTCGCTTTTCCTGGCGGGCAGCTGGGGCAGCCACGTGGGCAGCTTCGTGCAAGTCACCTACGATAGCCAGGGCGACCACTTTTCCTGGGACAACACCGACATTCGCTTCGCCAAAGGCGATGGCAAATTGTTCGGCAAGTCTTTCGCGTTTGGTTCCACCTTCAACAATAATCCTACGGTCGAAGACCTGTGGAATAGCACGCCAGCGTGGGGATTCCCCTTCACGTCATCGAACGTTGCGCCGTCGCCTACTGCAGGAGCATTGATCAACGGTGGTTTGGCGCAGGATGTCGCCGGCGTTGGCGGCTATTTCATGTGGGACGAGCATCTCTATTTCGCCAGCACCATCTATCGCTCCGAGCACATCGGCAGCTCCCAGCCAAATGATGGAACCTGCTGCGGCATCAACATCCGTGGCGTTGCGCCTTACTGGCGCGTGGCCTGGCAACAAGTCTCCGAGAACAACGACCTCGAAGTGGGAGCCTATGGTCTCCACGTCAAGTCCTCACCCGGCGGCGTCACCGGTCTCCAGGACAGCTTCACCGACTGGGCCGTGGACTTTCAATACAACCGCACGATCCCGCAATGGAAAAACGATGTAATCAGTTTCCGCGGCACCTACATTCGCGAGAACTCCGCTTTGGCCGCGACCTTTAACCAAGGTGGTGCTTCGCAATCGGCACACCATCTCAACACTGTACAGCTCAACGCCGAGTATCACTTCGGTTCGCGCATTTCCGCCGCCGGCGGCTTCTTCGATGTCACCGGAACCGCCGATCCGCTCCTTTATCCTCAAGCCGCGGTTTCCGGAAACTTCAATGGTAGCCCCGCCAGTCGCGGCTACATCCTTAATCTTTCGTGGTGGGTCTATCAGAACGTAGACCTCGCGGTGCAATACACTGGCTACACCTCCTTCAATGGAGCCAAAAACAACTACGACGGCGCGGGCCGCAGCGCCAGCAACAACAATTCCGTTTACGTCCTGGCGCGCTTCGTTTTTTGAGACTGCCACTGAATCTTCGCCGCTCTTGCTTTACTCCAGTGAGGCGAGAGCGGCGGAGAAGTTAGATTCAACTAGTGATAGTATCCCGTTGCCGATAAATGCTTTTCGCGACTAACACATAGGAGAGAACAGATGCGACGAAATTCCTTGTATTTTGGGCCCGCCGTAACGTTGGTTCTGTTTGCCAGTTTGGCTATCCCTTCCGCCCTTCTCGCCCAGAGCGACGCCGAGAAAACCTTCAAAGCGAACTGCGTGCTATGCCATGCCGCAGATGGCAGCGGCAGTTCCCCCACCGGCAAGGCGCTGAAGGCCAAGGATCTCAGGTCTGACGAAGTGCAAAAGACTTCCGACGCGGACCTCATCACCGTGATCACCAACGGCAAAGGCAAAATGCCGGCGTTTGGCAAAAAGCTCAAGCCCGAGGATATCCAGGCGCTGGTGGTGTACGTGCGCGGCCTGGCGAAGAAATAGCTCCGCAAATTTGCCTGGGTTCATGAGTCATCAGCGCAGGGTGTCTGGCCGGGACTTACAGTTCTATTTCAGGAGAATTCGATGTGTGCATGGCGGTTAGATTCGGCGACTGCGCCCGTCAAAACTGAGGCGGACGGCACGCCCATTCAGAACAGGCGTTCTTTTCTCGAAGTGTGGGTGGTACTTGGTTCGGCCCTCATCGGTGCACTGCTCGCCGTGCCGCTTATTCGTTTCGCGGTATTCCCGCTGTTGCGCCGCACCACGGAGTTGAAAAACTCGCCGCTAGGACCGCTCGCCGACTTTTCCTCTTTGACGGAACCGGTGCTCCGCACCATCCAGATCGAACAGGTAGATGGCTGGCGCAAATCCATCTCGGAAAAGGCCGTTTATATAACCAAGGACCAGCAGGGCCATTTGCGCGTGCTGACCTCCGTCTGCCCGCACCTGGGTTGCACCGTACCTTGGAATAAGGAACGCAAACTATTTGTGTGCCCGTGCCACGGCGGCACCTATATGCCCGATGGCACTTACGTCAGCGGCCCCGCACTGCGCGGCATGGACACCCTGGAGACCACCGTTGCGGATGGGCAACTCATGGTGCGCTTCCAATATTTTCGCCAGCTGGTGTCCGACAAAGAAGTGGTTGGCTGAGGAAGGACAACTCACCGAATGCAGTACACGCAGGAAGATCAAGACAACACTTCTTCCACTCCTCAGGCGGGACTATGGGGTTGGATCAATAAGCGTACCGGAATCGATGCCGTGTTGCGCGTCGCACTCTATGAACCGATTCCCGGAGGCGCGCGCTTTGCTTATATTTTTGGCTCCGGTTTGCTGTTTATTTTTATTTCCCAGGTGATCACCGGGGTTTTTCTCGCGCTCTATTACGTGCCCTCTGCCGATCACGCCCACACCACCGTCGCCTACATCACCAAGGCCGTTACCGCTGGTTCGTTTTTGCGCAGTTTGCATTCGTACGGCGCGAGCGCCATGGTCGTGGTTTTGCTCCTGCATCTTTCGCAGACCTACATCTATGGCGCATACAAAGGGCACCGTGAATTGCTCTGGCTTTCCGGCTGCACCCTTTTCGCATTGATTTTGGGCATGGCCTTTACCGGATACCTGCTCCCCTGGGATCAGCGCGCTTATTTCGCTACCGCGGTGGGCACCAGCGCCGCCAGCGAAGTTCCCCTCATCGGCGAAAGCATCAAGCGCATGATGCGCGGCGGAACGGAAATGGGCACGCTGACCATCTCGCGCTTTTTTGTGGCGCATGTTTTTCTCATTCCCGCAGGCATTTTTTCCCTCGTCGCCACGCACGTTTTTCTTTTTCGCAAGGCCGGCGCCGCCGGGCCCACCGATGAAGACCCTTTCGTGCCTAAGCAGAAAGCAGAACTCTTTTATCCTCGCCAGGTGCTGATGGATCTTTCGCTGACGGCGCTGCTGATTATCGCGCTGGGCTTGCTCTGTTTTCTTGTACCCGTGCAGCTCGGTCCTCCCGCCAATCCCGCGGACGCCCAATACATCCCGCGCCCGGAGTGGTATTACCTCCCGATTTTTCAGTATTTAAAATATTGGCATGGCTCACTTTCCGTAGTCGGCATCATGGTCGTCCCGGGCATTCTCGTCGCCGCCATTATCGCCCTGCCTTTTCTCGATCGTGGTGCCGAACGCCGTCCGTGGAAGCGCCCCATCGCCATGACTTCCTATGCATTCGTGACGCTGATGCTTTTTGGACTCGCGCTACGTAGTCAATATTTGGACAAGCATGATGTCGGCGTCGCCCAGCAACTCGCCAAACAACAAGCCGAAGAAAAAGAGTACATGAGCACGCCATTTGAGCCCGAGCTCTCTAGCGCTTCGCTGGCCGCCGCCAACGTGCAACTCGCCGATCCCCAAGCCGCCAAAGGCAAGACCATTTTCGAGGACCATTCCTGCAACGCCTGCCATGGTGATGGCGGCGTCGGCACTGCCGCGGCTCCGGCACTGATTGGCGAAAGCCGCAAGCATTCTCCAGAGCAGCTGCAAGAATTGTTCGCTCACCCCACCGCAAAAATGACCGCCGGCGGCATGCCCCCCATCGACTTTCCACCAGATGACGTAAAGGCGCTGATCGCCTACGTGGAGAGCTTAAAATAACCGGGCGTTCACCGAATAAACTGCGCGTCGTGGCGCGATAACGGCGCAAGGCTCCGGTACCCAGGTGCCACGCTCTCGCCCCGATTCGTACTTAGGACTGGAAGTCGATATCTCCGTTCCCTACCATAGCGCCACGGTCGAACCCGGCGACGGAGCGCGGTGAACCCAGCTCCCATAGCATCAATCCCGCAAAAAATAATCCTCTCGTATCTGCGTACTCGCTTGAGCTACTCTATTGTTTCCAGTATCTTCCGGGATTCTTGCTCGAAGAGGGTCTTGCCACGGCGCCCTTCGCCGTGACAAAAATATGCGCCTACGCTCTTCATCGGCTCGTACCTCGTGTTCCATGTCCGCGCTTGCCTCTGTGATCCCGCGCACAATCACAATTTGCCTGCGGCTCACAGTTTGTTTCTGCGCCCTTGCCGTTAGTGGCTGCCATTCCCGCGATTCCGTCGCCTCTCCGACTATCACCTTCACAATGATTCCTCCCGCCGCCGAAGGCGGGCGGGAACGCGTTGCCACCCTGTCCGGACGCGTCACCGGCGCGCTACCTGGCCAGCGAATCGTGGTCTATGCCAAGAGCGGGCCCTGGTGGGTTCAGCCTTGGCCCGACCAGCCATTCACGCAGGTCCAGGCTGATTCCAGCTGGACGCTCAGCACCCATCTCGGTTTTGAGTACGCGGCGCTCCTGGTTTCGCCTGGTTACCAACCGCCCGCTACTATGGACCTTCCTCCCGCCGTCGGTCCTGGTGTTCTTGCCGTTGCCAGCGTCAAAGGGGAAGGATTCCTCCCTACCGCCTGGAAACCGCTCCGCTTCAGCGGCTACGATTGGGAGGTGCGCACCATCGCCAGCGATCGCGGCGGGATGAACAACCCCTATTCCGGCGACAACGCCTTCATCGACGCCTCCGGCGCACTCCATCTCCGCATCACCAAGACGGACGGCAAATGGGTCTGTGCCGAATTGCGCACCACGCGTAGCCTGGGCTACGGCAGCTACGTCCTCACCGTTCGCGACACTTCTCATCTCGAGCCCGCCTCCGTCTTCAGCATGATTACCTGGGACGACAACGGCGATCCCCACTATCGCGAAATGGACATCGAAATCAGCCGTTGGGGAGACGCCGCCAACAAGAGCGACGCACAATTTGGTGTGCAGCCGTTTTATGTCCCCGGCAATCTCGCGCGTTTCACCGCGCCCGTCGGCACCCTCACCCACGTCTTGCGGTGGGAGTCCGGCCTTGCCAGGTTCAAGACCGTCCGCGGCTCTTCCGATCAGCCCGGCGCTCCGGTAATCTTCCAGCACGATTTCACTTCCGGAGTGCCCGCGGTGGGAAACTCCATCATCTACATAAATCTGTACGTCATCGCCAGCGAAAAGAGTCCGCTCGAGAAGGAGACGGAGGTTGTCGTTGAGAAATTCGCCTTCCTCCCATAAGCGCTTTTCGATCACGCAGCGATTGGCTCTTCCGCTGCTCTCCCTCGCTCTCGGCGGTTTCCTCCAGGGCGCATGGGCCAAAAATCGCGGCACCGTCGCCTCCGAATATATCCACGATACCTGGGGCAGCGAGCGCGGATTTCCCGGCGGCACGATCACTTCCATCGCGCAAAGCGGTGATGGGTACCTCTGGATCGGCACCGAAAGAGGTTTAATCCGCTTCGACGGATTGAATTTCCATCTGTTCCAGCAAGTCGGTCCATCCCCTGCTCCCATTGGACCGGTGCAGGGCCTCATGACCGACGCTGACGGTACACTCTGGATCCAACTGCAAAGCACAAAAATCCTTCGCTACCACGAGGGGCAGTTTGAACCCGGCCGCGGCGAGGTTGAATTCGGTGTCACCGCCATGGCCCGCGGCACGAATGGCTCCGTCCTCGTCTCTTCCCTGGCACTTGGTCCCTTGCGCTACCGTAACGGAAAATTCCTCGTCCTGGCCTCCGCCAGCGGTTCCCCCAATTCCCCCTTGACACCCAATCCGCAGACCACCCGCAGTCAAAACGTTCCTGAAAACTGGTCCACCGGCGTAGCCACCCACCGCATCGCCGATCCCAACTCTCCTGTACTTTCCATGGCCGAGACGTCCGACGGCAAAATCTGGCTGGGCACCCGCGACAAGGGCCTCTTCGTCCTCCAGAACGGCCAAATCTCGCCGATCCAGGGCGGTGCGCACAACTCCGATCTCAACCCTAAGAAAATCAATGGCCTCCTTCCCCTGCCAAACGGCCAGCTCTGGATCGCCACCGACGATGGCGTCCTATTGTGGAACGGCTCGGAATTAACTCGTGACAGTGTTCCCGTACCTCTCCGCCACCTCGCCGTCCTCTTCATCCTGCGCGATCGCGACGCTAACATTTGGCTAGGCACCACCCATGGTCTCCTGCGCTTTAACTCTGAGGGTCTCTCCTCCCTCGACGATAACCGCTCGCAGTCCCCAGTCACCGCCCTCTTCCAAGGCCGCGAGGGAAATGTCTGGATCGGCGGCGCCCAGGGACTCGAGCGCTACCGCGACACAACTTTTGTGACTTTCTCCACCGCCGAAGGCCTGCCTTCCGAGCGCAACGGCGCCGTCTACGTCGACGGTGACCAGCGCACCTGGCTCGCCCCTCTCGATGGAGGCCTCTACTGGCTAAAATCCGGAACGACATCGAGAATCACCGCCGAAGGCTTAAACCACGACGTGGTCTATTCCATCGCCGGACGCGGCAACGATATTTGGCTCGGCCGCCAACATGGCGGCCTCACGCATCTCCACTTCAACGGCCTCACCACCAACGCCGCCATCTCCGCGCAAACCTACACCCACGCGCAGGGTCTGGCACAGGACAGCGTCTTCGCCGTGTTTGAAAGTTCCGACGGCGCAGTCTGGGCAGCGACGCTCAGCAGCGGAGTGAGCCGACTCAAAGACGGCCGCTTCACCACCTACACGTCTGCCGATGGTCTGCCTTCCAATTCGATCACTTCCATGGCGGAGAGTCCGGATGGCACCATGTGGTTCGCCACTCCTCGAGGTCTCGCTTCTCTTTCAAACGCCCGCTGGCAGGTTTACACCGTTCACCAGGGTTCCGCATCAAACGCGACCGTGTCTCCAGACGGACGACTGCCTAGCACCGACATCCCCACGAATGTCGGTTCGCCATCGGAGGAGGGCCTGCTCTCCAACGATCTCGATGCTCTGCTGCCCGATTCGCAAGGCGTCCTCTGGCTCGGCACCGCCACGGGACTCTCCATGCTGCAGTCCGGCCACATTCTGTCCCCGGCAAACATGCCGCCCGCGCTGCACGATCACATCTACGGAATTGCCGAAGACAAAAACGGTTGGCTCTGGCTCGCCGCCGCCGGTCATGTGCTCCGCGTCTCTCGCGCCCAGCTTCTCGCTGGCACACTCTCCGGCTCCAGTCTTCGTGAGTACGATATTGCTGACGGCCTTCGCGGCACCGAAGGTGTACAGCGCCAGCAATCGGTGTTTAGCGATCCCCGCGGCCACATCTGGTTCTCCACCAACCGTGGGCTTTCCGTGGTCGATCCCGAGCGCGCCGCCAGAATCGCGCCGCCTGCGCTAGTGCACATCGATTCCATCTCCGCGGATGGATCCCCGTTCGACTCCCGCGCTGCTATCCGCATTCCCTCCGGGCATCAGCGTATTACCCTCACCTTTGCCGGTCTCAGCCTCTCCATGCCTGAGCGCGTGCGCTACCGCTACCAGCTCGAAGGCTTTGACCGCGGCTGGAGCGAGCCCGTCATCACGCGCGAAGCCATTTACACCAATCTTGGCCCCGGGACGTATCATTTCCACGTTATGGCCAGCAATAGCGACGGCGTCTGGAATGACGCTCCCGCCACTCTCGCTTTCGATCTGCTTCCCGCCTTCTATCAGACCAGTTGGTTCTACCTCGCATGTTTTCTGGCCGCTGCCGCCATTGCTTGGTTTAGTTATGTCTGGCGCGTGCGTCTCGTGTCCCAGCGTTTGGATTTGCAATTCCGGGAGCGTTTGTCCGAGCGGACGCGCATCGCGCGCGAACTGCACGATACCCTGTTGCAGAGTTTTCAGGGCTTGACCCTGCACTTTCAGCGTGCTCGCAACCTGCTTCCCGATCGCCCGGCGGAAGCCATGGAGACTCTCGACCGCGCACTGGAGGGCGCCGAACAAGCCATCGTGGAAAGCCGCGAAGCCATCCTGGACATTCGCTCTCCCGCCCTTGCCGACGCGGATCTCGCCCATCAAATCACAGCTTTGGGACATGAACTGGAAGGCACCGTTCCGGTGTCCGCCATCCCAGCTGTGGAAGTGCTCATCGAAGGCGTGGTGCTGCCTCTGCATCCTTTCGAACTGCAGGAAATCTTCCGCATCGCGCGCGAAGCTTTGCGTAACGCTTTTTCCCACGCCCAGGCGCGCCGCATCGAAGTGGAGATCGCTTACGGCAAGAAACAGTTTCGCTTGCGCATCCGCGATGACGGCAAGGGCATCGATCCGCTCGTCGTGGCCGAAGGCGAACGCGCCGGGCACTTCGGCATGCCAGGTATGCGGGAACGCGCCAAGCGTATCGGCGGTCAACTCGACGTGTGGAGCGAGCCCGGCGCGGGCACGGAGATCGAGTTGAGCGTTCCGGGTTCCATCGCCTATCGCCCTCCTTCACACCCGGCCGCCGAGCCCATTTCCAAAAAATCAAAGCTGTCGAGCGTATGAGCCAACATCCCAATCCAATTCGCATTCTGCTGGTCGACGATCATCTGCTCCTGCGCCAGGGCATCGCCGCGCTCGCCGCCGATGAAACGGACATGCGGCTGGTTGCCGAAGCCTCCAACGGCCGCGAAGCCATCGAACAGTTCCGCAAACACCGTCCCGACGTTACGCTGATGGATTTGCAGATGCCGGAAATGAACGGCATCGATGCCATGACCGCGATTCGCACGGAATTTCCCGAGGCCCGCTTCATCGTTCTCACCACCTACACGGGTGATGTGCAGGTTCTGCGCGCGCTGAAAGCAGGGGCCCGCGCGTACCTGCTGAAAAGCCTGCTGCGCAAGGAACTTCTCGACACCATTCGCGCCGTGCACGTTGGGCAAAAGCGCATCCCGCCGGAAATCGCCGCACAACTTGCGGATCATGCCGCCGATGATTCTCTCACCGCCCGCGAAATCGACGTGCTGCGCCTGATCGCCTCCGGCATGGCCAACAAAATCGTCGCCGACCAGCTGGACATCACCGAAGAAACCGTCAAAGGGCACGTCAAAAATATTCTTTCCAAGCTGGACGCCAACGACCGCACCCATGCGGTCACCATTGCGCTGAAACGTGGCATCATCGAACTTTAAGAGAACTTGCAGGCGCCGGGATTCCCTTCGACTCCCCGAGGAACGAGCACCACTTTGTACCGATTTTAAACCCCTCGAAAGGGGGGTATGCCCACCCCGGTGATTGGGGTTTCGCCGCTCTTTACCGATCTCCTATTCTCCTCTATGAGGCTTCTTGGGCCTTCGCGAGGGCACATTTCCTGCAACGTCTATTCTCCATGTTTCCCAACGGCTGGCCCGGCAGGGGGCTTTTGCTGCTCCGCTGCGTGGCCGCGTCTTTATTGATTCACGACGGCATCGTCGCCCTCTTCGACACTCCCCCCGTGGGGATCATTATTTTCGACGTCATTGCCGTGGGTACGGGTTTGCTGCTCCTCGCTGGCCTGTGGACTCCCCTGGCCGGCCTTCTCGTGGTCGTGCCCGAACTAGCCTTCACCTTTCATTCCACCGTTCATTTGCGTAGCGCCATCCTTCTCGCAGCCTTCGGCGCAGCCCTCGCCATGCTCGGCCCCGGCGTGCACTCCATTGACGCAATGCTATTCGGCAGGAAACGCATCGACATCCGCTGACGCAGGCTCCCGCCGGCAGGCCCCAAACGCAAAACTGCCCGTACTGGAACCCACACTTTTGAGGGGGCCCGCGAAGGCACTATCTGGGGTTTCTGCGAATTGTGTCGCACGTCACAATGCCCTCGTTCACTGGCTGCACTTGCGATCGACGAGCTTTTCCCGGAAGTGCCGCCCGAAATCAAGCGTTCAGGAGCCCCCGATGATCGTCACAGACACCACACCAACTCCGACTTTCGCTATCCCAGTTCCCTCCGATGGCCCGCTCATATCGCTCTCGGAAAATGATCTGGTCTGCGCCGCCAAGAACGGCCAAACCGAAGCTCTCGAAATTCTCTTCGGGCGCTGCTCGCAAAAAGTACTGCAGGCCACGCGGCGCATCACTAAGAACCGCGAAGACGCGGAAGACGCGCTGCAGGATTCTTTCCTTCGTGCCTTCATGCACATCAAGGATTTCGACGGACGCTCCAGCTTCACCACCTGGCTGACGCGCATCGCCATCAATTCCGCGCTGATGCTGCTGCGCAAGCGGCGCTGCGCCCGCGAAATATCCATGGACGCACAGTTGCATCCGGATTCCCCGAAGTCCTACTGGGATATCGAAGCCCCCGCTCCCAATCCCGAGAAGCGCCTCGTACAGCGCGAGCGCGAAACGATTCTGCGCGAGGCCGTCCGTGGCCTGCGTCCCGCCATCCGCCTGATGGTCGAGATTCAGCACCTGCAGGAACTTTCCTTGAAAGAGGCCGCGGAGAAAATCGGCATCTCTGTTTCCGCGGCAAAAGGGCGCTTGTTTCATGCCAAGGCCGCGCTCCGCAAGTCTCGCCGCCTGCGCGCTCTCGGTCCGCGCCGCCCTTCTGCGCTCAATCCTAATATCTGGCGCGCTCCATCCTTCGCTCAGGAGAATCGTTCTTAGCAGCGTGTTCCCATTCGCACCCGCGAAGGCGCGGGACTAATCTGACACACAAACTAGAAGTACAAATGGCACCAAGAAAAAGAGGAGGAAACTCATGAGCCCGAAAAACGCGACCGCACCAACCAAAGCACCCGCAGGACCAACCGAGTATTCGGCGGATCTGAGCAAGGGAGGCGTCGAGGAAATCACCGCTAGCTTGCGCAGCATGCTCGCCGACGTCTTCGCGCTGTATATCAAAACCAAGAACTTCCACTGGCACATGTCCGGCCGGCATTTCCGCGACTACCATTTGCTGCTCGACGAGCATGCCGACCAAATCTTCGCCATGACCGACGACATCGCCGAGCGCGCCCGCAAAATCGGCGGCACCACCCTGCACTCCATCAGCGACATCGCCAAGCATCAACGTCTTAAGGACAACAACCAGGAATCCGTTCCCGCGGACAAAATGCTGCACGAACTGTGTAGCGACAACCGCGAACTCACCCGCTTCCTCCGCTCCCTGCATGATGTCTGCGACGAACACCGCGACGTGGCCACCGCCAGCCTGATCGAAAACTGGATTGACGAGGCCGAACGCCGCACCTGGTTCCTGGCAGAAATAGTTAGCGCCCTTTAGCGGCGCCAGGCATCTAGCCATTCGTCACAGACCTTGCATCCAGGTTTCGTACCATGCCGCACTGTCGGTAACTAAAACGAAAGGTAGGCCGCCATGCCATACATCACGGTAGCAAAAGAAAAATCCGCCAACGTCGATCTCTTCTATAACGATTGGGGCGCCGGGCAACCCGTGGTCTTCAGCCACGGCTGGCCGCTCAGCGCCGACGCCTTCGAGGATCAGGCCTATTTCCTCGCGCAGCGCGGCTTCCGCTGCATTTTCCATGACCGTCGCGGTCATGGGCGCTCCACCCAGACGCTGACCGGCAACGATCTCGACACTTACGCCGACGATCTCGCCGCGCTCACCAAAGCGCTAGACCTGAAGGACGCAATCCACGTTGGCCACTCTACAGGAGGCGGCGAGGTCGCGCGTTACATCGGCCGGCACGGCACAGGGCGCGTCGCCAAAGCCGTATTGATCAGCGCCATTCCTCCGCTCATGTTGAAAACTCCGGCCAACCCGGTTGGCTTGCCCATCGAAGTTTTCGACGGCCTGCGCGCCGGCGTCCACGCTGACCGCTCGCAATTCTTTAAGGACCTCAGCATGCCTTTCTACGGTTACAACCGCCCCGGCGCAAAGGTTTCCGAGGGCGTCCGCGAATCTTTCTGGCTCCAGGGAATGCTCTGCGGTTATCCCGGTGCGTATGAATGCATTAAGGCTTTCTCCGAAACCGACACCACCGAAGATCTGAAGCGATTCGATGTGCCTACGCTAATCCTGCACGGCGACGACGATCAAATTGTGCCCATCGTTGCCGCGGGCCTGCGCTCCTCGAAGATCGTCAAGAACGCCACGCTTAAGGTTTACGAAGGCGCTCCTCACGGCATGTGCACCACTCTCAAAGACCGCGTCAACGCAGAATTGTTGGCGTTCATCACTGGCAGCGAAGCCTCGGCCAAGCCCGCTTCGGCCTGATATGAAAAATCTTGTAAAAACAGGAGACCCTCCATGATCTTGACCGCTTTCACGCTCGTACACGTAGTGCTCAGTCTGATCGGCATCGCCACTGGCCTGATTGTCATGGCCGGTTTCCTCGCCGAAAAGCAGCTCAATGGCTGGACCTCCTGGTTTCTCTGGACTACGCTGCTGACCAGCGTCACCGGCTACTTTTTCCCCTTTCACGGCTTCAAGCCGTCCTACGTCGTCGGCGCCATCTCCCTGGTATTCCTGGCGCTGGCGCTTTTCGCCCTGTATAAACGCCATCTGGTCGGCGGTTGGCGCGCAGCCTATGTCATCAGTGCTATGATCGCTCTATACCTAAACGTCTTCGTCCTGGTTGCGCAGTTGTTCATGAAGGTGCCGGCTCTGAAAGCTCTGGCCCCCACGCAATCCGAGCCGCCCTTCAAGCTGACCCAACTCACCGTACTGCTTCTTTTCTTCATCCTGACCATTGTTTCCACCGTCCGCTTCCGCAGCACCGCGGTGCGCCCGGCCTAACACCTTAACCGCTGCTTTGCCGTTGTAGGCGCCGGGCTTCAGCCCGGCATGGCCAGGCCTTCGCACCCCGGCGAGGGTTTGGCCGTTTCTTCTCTGCGCCCTTAATGCCTTCTGCGTTAAAGCTTTCCCGTTGCCTGCACCTCAATCTGGCTCCTTCAGCAGTCCTCCGCTCCCGCGAGACCGTCTGGTCTTCGCCCAATTACAAAAGAGACCGAAACGGTCGCATGAACATTTAGGCGCGTAGCCGCGAAGCATGGGGACTAGCGGGTTACCGAGTGTCAGTGCGAATTAGGGACGTTGAGGCCGAGACGGTGGAGAAGATCCTGGAATTGCGGATCCCGGCGCAGGCTTCGAAAACCATACCAATTCCCAATCGTGATGAGTTCGAATTCGTGGCGTTGGTAGGCTTTCTCGAGATAGTCGAGAGCATGCTTATTCTCATCGAGCAGGGCGTACGTCTCGGCAACGTCCAGCGCCTTGGCGGTGCCCTGCTTGAATCCTTGCAACTGGTCGTCCAGCATGGCATTCAGCATGGCGATTTCTCCGCCGGCTTCCAGGTGTTTCTTGGCTGAAGCGATCGCTGCGATGGTTTTCTGGTCGTGGGAGAGTTGCGCGGCAAGTTCCGACTGCGCAAAAGACCTGGCGTACTCTTTGCGTTCGAAATATTCGTTGGCCAGGTACATGTAGGGCGACAAGAAGCCGGGCTCCGATTTTTCGAGCTCCAGAAGCGCTTGCATGGCCTCGTCCTCACGGCCGCTCGAATATAAAATCACGGCGCGGTCGGCGGCGATGGATGGGGAGGACGGGTCGAGCTGGCGGGCGCGCTCGATTTCGGCGAGAGCCTCTGGATAGCGCGCAACGGTCAATAGAGCGGTCGCGTACCAGTGGTGGGCCTCAACGTCGTTGGGATTTAGAGCGATGGCCCGGCGAAATTCGCGCTCGCCACCCGCGAGATCCCAGTTCCAATAGAAATAGGCGAAGCCCAGGGCGCGGTGGCCTTCGGGGAGCAGATCATCGAGTTCGAGGGATTTTTTGGCGGCAGTGATGGCCAGAGGGAAAGCCTGACTGGCGGGCATGCTGGTGTACTCGCGGAGCAGGTTGTAGCAGTCGGCTTGCCCGGCGTAGGCCAAGGCATAGTTAGGATCAAGCTGTGCGGCCTTGGTGAAGTCATCAAGCGCGAGGGTCAAGCCGTCAGGGGTGCGCTTGGACCAATAGAAACGGCCTTGCAGGTACAGGTCTTCGGCTTGGCGGTGGTTGGCGGTTTCCACGCGCCTGGTGATTGCGGGCAGCACGCGGCCGTGTACCGAACGCAGCTCAAAAAAGCGCGGAAAGGCCAGGAGGATTACCACCAGGAGGCCCAGTGCGGCCCCGCCGACAATCCAGCGAGTGTTCCAGCCAGCGGCGGGGGCCGGCGAATTTGTGATGGGTGGGGCCGGCGACGTTGGTAGCGGTTCGATGATGGGCGGTGGAACACGTTCTTCGAGAACCGGTTCGGCGGATTTCTCGGCGGCAGCGGTGGGAAGAGCTTGATCCCGGGTTTCCCGCTGCTGCGAGGAACGCAGCCACGCAGTCAATTCGCCGGTAAACGCATAGACGGAGCCGCGTGCACCCCCGGGGACGCGATGGACAGGCAACCCTCTTTGGCTTTCCCAGCGTTTGACGGTGCGCTCATCGCGGCCGAAGAACGCGGCAATTTCCTTCCAGGAGTCGATGCGTTGGCCCTGCGAATCGTTGGGTGCATCTGCTGGCATGACGCGAATGGTTCCTCGATGCTGCGGGGCGCTTCGGAAGCAACAACCGCTATTTTAGCGAATGGCAGCCTCTTGGAGGTGTTCTTTCTAATATGAAAGCTCCGGTCAGACGAGGAACGATAGGCTGGGATCGGCCGTCGGGCGGGAAGGCTTTGCATGGCGTGGGCGCGGAGGCAGGTACTGGGGACCAGCAGAGATGTACGAGCGAGACTTTCGGGGTAATATGAAACAGTAATTTGCCGACGGCGAGCGAAGTCACGTGTAACGCCGAATCGCTGCAAAATGCGGCGGGCCTGTAGCTCAGCGGTTAGAGCAGCGGACTCATAATCCGTTGGTCCCAGGTTCAAATCCTGGCGGGCCCACCAAGCGTCTTCGGTCCAATTGGGAGGCGCAGCGAGAAGTCTTCGTGAATTTCGCTAATTCACTCGCCCTCTGCCCGGCGCGAAATAGATGCAGTAGCCAGCTCCGATAACCGCTAGTATCGCGCCCCACCAGATGTTCGCGTGGAAATGGTACAAAACCACTTCTTGCGCCGGCGGATGGAAATACTCATACACACCCGCGCCGAAAACCAGCGTGCCGTTCACCAGCAGCGAAACTCCTATGAATAACCAGATGGAAAGCGCTCCGCGTGTTTTCATGAATTTCTCACCAGAATAGGACGTTCACGATAATAAAAAATACGAAAACCACTACGGCCCAAAACCATGGCCGCTGGTACGTGGGCACAGATGATTCCGACGGAATCTCCGTCAGCCCATAGACCAAGCCTTTCAGTTCGGATTCCGGCTTGGGTGCGGTTACCAGGCTCACCACCACGGTAAACAGCACGCACACCACCCACGACCACAACGCCCGATACATATTTTCCGCCATATCGCGCGCATGCGGAGAAAGCGCCACATAGCGCAGCGCCGTAGGATCCACCTTAACCCACGCCCACATTCCGATCGAAGACAAGGTCCCCGCCAACAATCCCCAAAATCCGCCCGCGGGCGTTGCGCGCTTCCACAACATTCCGAGAATAACCGTGCCGTAAAGCGGCGCGATGAAAAAACTGAACAACGCCTGCACGTAGTCCATGATGCTTTTGAAATCCATCACCAGATAAGCCGTGCCAATGCTGACCGCCACGCCCACCACCGTGGACCAGCGCCCCATGCTTACGTAGTGGTGGTCGCTGGCATCTTTCCTGATCAGCGCGCGGTAAATGTCGTAGGTCCACACTGTTGTAAACGCGCTGACATTGCCCGCCATCCCGGACATAAATCCGGCAATTAGCGCCGTGATTCCAAGTCCCAGTAAACCCGGGCCGCAATAGCGCGCCAGCATCAGTGGAAGCACTTCGTTATAGCTGTGTCCTCCGGTCGCCAGCGCTTGCGCTTCCGGCATAAGCTTCATCGGGAGCACCGCCAGCGCCAGCAAACCCGGCAGGATCACGATCGCCGGCACCATCATCTTGAATCCCGCTCCGATAATCGGCGCCATTTTCGCCGCCCGCAGATCCTTGGCCGTGAGCACGCGCTGCACCACCAAAAAGTCCGTGGTCCAATACCCAAACGAAATAATCGCACCCAGTCCGAAGACGATTCCGGTCCAGTGAATGCCCATGGGATTGTCGCTGAAATTAGCCAGCGTGCTCCACAAGTGGGTGTATTCCACCTTTCCATTGGCCACGATTCGCGCTTGCAATCCGGACCAGCCGCCCGCATCGATCAACCCAAGAATGGGAATCAGCAAGGCCCCGGCCCAAATCAGAATGAACTGCAACACTTCGTTGAAAATTGCCGAGCGCAGGCCCCCCAGGGAAACGTATATGGCCACCGTGGCGGACGAAACGATGATGCTGAAGTTGATGTCCCAGCCGAGGACGATCCTCAACACTAACGCCATCGAATACATGTTGATGCCGCTCATCAGCACGGTCATGAACGCGAAACTAATGGACGAGAGCGCCCGGCTGCTTTCTCCGAAGCGCAGTTTCAGATAGCCGGGAACGGAGTGGGTTTTCGAGATGTAGTAAAACGGCATCATCACCAGCGCGAGGAACAGCATCGCGGGAATCGCGCCGATCCAATACCAATGCGCTGCCAGGATTCCGTACTGATAGGCCGCGCCGGCCCAGCCCATCAATTCCAGCGAGCCCAGGTTGGCGGAAAGAAAACTGAGCCCGGCAATCCAGGCGGTCATTTCTCGTCCCGCCATGAAAAAATCTTCGCCGGTGTTCGACCGCTTGCTCAGATAAAATCCGATGGCCAGCACCAGCGCGAAGTAAAAAACTATGATGACCAGATCGATTGCGGAGAGATGAACCAGGCGAGTCCCGTCTATCGCCGCCAATAACTGGATCATTTCGTTTCCCTCGCCCGCACTTGCACTAGCGGACGCCCAAGAGGATTTCGATGGTGAGCTGATCCAGGCGCTCGTACGGCAAGCGTTTTTGCATCATGCGAGCGCGATCGAATTCGTGAGACAGCAGAGTCTGCGCGCCCGGTTTCGAATAGCGCCCCAACTCCGGAAAGCGGTCGGAAGTTTCTGCGAGTTCCGACAAAATGGATTGAATTTCCTTGTCGGCGTTGAAGCGCGCGGCGGCCTCTTTGAGAATCAGGTAAGAACGCATGCAGCCGCGCGCAAAATCTTTCACTCCTTCGTAATCTTCCGTGCGGTAACTGTGGGCATCGAAATGGCGCGGCTCCTGGTAGCCCACGTCTTCCAGGAATTTGACGAGAAAGAACGCGTTCTTGGGGTTGGCGGATGCGAAGCGAAAATCTTGGTCGTAGCGGCCCGGGGCTTGATCGTTCAAATCGATATGGAAGAGTTTGCCGGCCTCCCAGGCTTGTGCGACAGCATGCAGGAAATTGAGACCGGCCATGGTCTCATGCGCAACTTCAGGATTGACGCCGACCAATTCCGGATGCGCGAGCGTGGGAATAAACCCGAGATAGGCTCCCGTGGTGGCCATATAGATATCGCCGCGCGGCTCATTGGGCTTGGCTTCGAGGGCGAAACGGAAGCCATAATTCTGGTCCAGCGAATACTCGCATAAATAGTTCACCGCCTCCCGCAGGCGCTTCACGGCCTCCTCGGGTCGCCGGCAGGCGTCGGTTTCCGTACCCTCGCGTCCGCCCCACAGGACGAAAATTTGTGCGCCCAGTTCCGCACCCAGATCCATCGCGCGCATGGTTTTCTGCAGGGCGAAAGCGCGAACGTTGGGATCGTTGGCGGTAAACGCTCCGTCGCGAAAAACAGGATTCGTAAAAAGATTCACGGTCGTCATCGGAACGCACAAGCCGTTGGCGGCACAAGCGCCCTTGAACTCACGCACGATCTGATCCTGCACCCCTGGCGTGGCGTCTATGGGTACCAAATCGTTGTCATGAAGATTGACGCCCCACGCTCCAACTTCGCCCAGGAGCCGTACCAATTCCACGGGCGGCAGGAGTACACGAACCGGTTCACCAAAAGGGTCGCGTCCAGGGTTTCCGACAGTCCAAAGGCCAAAGGAAAATTTGTGTTCAGGCTTAGGTTCGAAGCGATGGTTCACTAAGGGCGCCATAAGTCTCCCACTTCTATCAGGCCTTGGCTTCTCGGTCCACAAATCTCGGAGGCGCTAGATCGTGGGCCGCACTATGTTTGCTTCCTGCTAGTGCGCAATGTCCTGCAACAGTGGGTACAACCTTTCGTATCTGGCGTATTGATTGTTCATGGCCGCTACGCACTCCGCATCCGGCTCGTAGCGGCGAGCCGTGTGGACGCATGCGTCACATGCGTGCTGCACCGAAGGCCATGCACCGACACCCACACCAGCAAGTAAGGCCGCTCCAAACGCTGGACCTTCTTCAGCCTGCAGCACAGAAACTTCCTGACCGAAAATGTCGGCTTGAATCTGGCACCACAGAGGGGAACGCGCGCCGCCGCCGCCCAGGCGGATGGAGGTTACGGGAATGTGCAGCTCCGAGAAAATGCTAAGGCAATCGCGCAAGCTAAAGGCCACGCCTTCCAAAATGGCGCGAATGACGTGGGCACGCGTGTGGCTGGCGGACAAGCCAACAAGCGCTCCGCGCGCGTTGGGATTCAAATGCGGAGTTCGTTCTCCCATCAGATACGGCGCCCAGAGCAAACCCTCGGCGCCCGCGGGTACCCTTGCAGCCTCTTGCATCAATTGGTCGTACGAGACGGTTGATGTGCCGCCTTTGCCAGTGAATTGTTCGCGGAACCACTTCAACGAGAGGCCGGCGGCTTGCGTAACGCCCATGACATGCCAACAATTGGGAATGGCGTGGCAGAAGGTGTGGATGCGCCCCCGCTCATCGCGAAATGGGCTGTCCGTCGCCGCAAAAACCACTCCAGAGGTGCCAATCGTAACGCTCACCGCCCCCGGCTTCACAATTCCCATGCCCACAGCGCCGGCGGCCTGATCTCCAGCGCCCGCAACCACAGGAGTTCCCACGCAGAGGCCGCAGGCGCGCGCGCCTTCTTCGGAAAGATGACCGGTGATTTGCGGCCCTTCAAATACTTTAGGAAGCTGGTCTAGATTCGATTTCGCCGCCTCCAACATCGGCCCGGACCACTGGCGATGGGCGACGTCGAAGAGCAAAGTGCCCGAAGCATCGGCGACGTCGCTGGCGCGCGCTCCGGTCAGGCGCAAACGCACGTAATCCTTGGGAAGAAGAATCGTTCGTACGCGAGACCATAGTTCCGCCTCGTGTTTTTGCATCCAGAGGATTTTCGGCAGGGTGAAAACCGTTAACGCCGGATTGGCGGTGAGCTCGATCAGCCGCTTGGCTCCCACCTCTTCGGTAATCTCGCGGCACTCCACTTCCGTGCGCTGATCGCACCAAATGATCGCGGGGCGGAGCACGCGATTCTCTTTATCGAGAACCACCAACCCATGCATTTGTCCGGTAAGACCAATTCCGCTCAGTTCGCTTGCGTCCGTGTTTGCTTGCGCCAGACATTGCGGAACGGCACGCGCCGTTGCTGCCCACCAGTCTTCTGGGTCTTGCTCCGCCCATCCCAGTTGCGGTGAAGTGAAATTCGCGTGCTCCGCGGTGGCCGCGCCGATAACTCGGCCTTCGCCATCGATTACGACGGCTCGCGTACCACCGGTTCCAATATCGATGCCTAGGAGTTTCATCCACTTTGATCTTGCGCTTGAATTTTCTCACTCAGAAGGCGACAGAAAGCTGGTGACCTGAATATTCCACAGTCTTATCAGGATGCGTATTTGGTTCGATGCCATTGCCGTGCTCCGGGCCGACAAGAGTAATTTGGAACATTCTTTTTTCCAACATGCCCGGGAATTTGCCCACGCGATCGCCAATGCGCAACGATTGCGTGGCCTCGTTCCATTCGATCGGAATGGTTGCGTGCGCCCCTTTTTCGTAGTTGTAGTTGTCGTTCTCGTCCTCGTAGAGGGTGAACTTCCCGTTCGCCCCACGATACACACGCAACTCAATCGGATCCGCCGCTTTTTCATTGGCATATTCCAGATCTGGGCCCAGCGGCAAGACGGAGCCTGCACGCACGTACAGCGGTATCTGATTCAGTGGAGCTGCGGCAACGACCTCCTGCCCGCCAGCTTTGACCGCGCCCGTCCAGAAGTCATACCACTTGGCTTGCGGCAGATATACATTGCGCGATGTTGCCGACGGTTGCGTCACCGGGTTCACCAGGATCGCGGGGCCGAACAGAAATTGATCCCCAATGTTGCTCGCGCGCGTGTCCGAACGGAAATCCATCACCAACGGCCGCATCGGTGTGTACGCCGAGTTGGTTGTCATCCAGGCCAGGGAATAGATGTATGGCAGCAGGCGGTAGCGGAGACGGTCATAGCTGGTCAGGATCGTTTGTGCTTCCGGACCATAAGACCACAGTTCGTTTTGATTGGTCGTGCGCGTGCCGTGCAAGCGGAAAATAGGGCAAAACGTCCCGTATTCAAACCAGCGCACAAAAAGTTCGCGATACCCGGGATCGTCGGGATTGCCGATAATGAAGCCGCCGATATCCGTGGTCCAGTAAGGAATACCGGAAAGGGAGAAGTTCAGCCCCGCGGGAATCTGGCGCGCAAAGCTTGCCCAGTTGGATTCCACGTCGCCGGACCACGCCGCCACGGAATTTCTTTGGATCCCCGCGAAGGCCGAACGAGAAAGAATAAAAACGCGCTTTTGTTCCGAAGTGTTTCGCTGGCCCTGATAAACTCCGGCCGTGGTCATCAGCGGATAAAGATTGGCGTACCGTGCGCCGCTGCCAATGGCAACTTTGTTGGTGACGAGAACATTCGTCTCGCGCCCTTCGGTTTCCGGCTCATCGGTATCCAGCCACCAGGCGTCCGCCCCGATTCGAAAGAGTCCCTTGTCCATGAGTTGCCAGTAGTATTTGCGGGCGTCCGGATTGAAGGCGTCGTAGAGTGCTTGTCCCGCGGGGTGAAATCCAGCTGCTTTTGTCCGCGCGATGAAGTAGCCCTTTTTGTCCATCTCGTCGTATTCCTGCGAACCCGGGCGGAAATACGGCCAAAAAGAAAACATGACGTGAAAATTGTTGGCGTGCAGATCCTTCAGCATGCCCGGAGGATCGGGGTAGTTCTCGTTGAAGGCCGGTTCGCCCATGATTTTCCACCAGAACCAGTCCTGCACAATGTTGTCCACGGGAATGTGCAGTTGCCGGTATTTGTGGGCTACGTCCAGCAATTCCTTCTGTGAATTGTATTTGTTCTTGCACTGCCAGAAACCGTACGCCCATTTTCCGAAGAGCGGGGCCTCGCCGGTCATCTCCCGGTAAGCCGCAATGATGCCGTCGAACTCCGGCCCAAAAATAAAATAATAATCAACCGTGTCCGCGACTTCCGAGCTCAAGTACAGGGCATGAGGGAAGCGGTTATTGAAGCGGCTTCGCGAAGGGTTGTTCCAGAAAATACCGTACCCCTTGCTGGAAAGAAACATGGGCACGGAGATGTTGGTATTGTCTTGCGACAGTTCGACGGACTCCCCGTGGTAGTTCCAAATACCCGCTTGGTGCTGTCCCAGGCCGTAGAAAGCCTCGGTAGAGTCCCAGAGATTCGAAAATAGTTCGGAGTGAAAAGTCTTTTCGCCATTCACTTCCACGGGCGTGAGCGAGCGATCGTCATCTTGAAACAATTTATTGCCCGCCAAGTCGCTGAAGAGTATGACTCCGTTCTTGCGGCTGACGGTCACTCTCAGCTGCGAGGTCGCGAGGACAATCTCATTCTCTGTGGACTGCATGGTGAAGACCGTCCGCGGCCACTCATTTTTGGTCACCACATACTGCGGCGTATTCGGGAGGGAGCTTCCAGCGGCATACGTGACGCGAATAATGGCATCGGAGCATACGCGCAGGCGCAGAGTTCCCGCCAGCATGGTAAGTGTCGCGCCGTCCGTTTCTTGCTTAACCGCAGTGACGGGGTTCAAGGGGTTCCACTGCGCGGAAGCAGGGGCAAGAAGCAGGATTGCGAAAAACACGAGTAGGATGGGGAGGCGAAGAAACCTGAGGATCATTTTGTCGCACACACTCCGGGTGCTCCGTGCGCCGTCCCGCCAGCGAGTTCCAGCGGCCTCGCGATATCGTAGGCAGTGACTGCCCTGCTACCGCAAGCCGCGATGCATCAGCGCTCGTGCCGAACGATTTGTGCCAAAGTATAATCAGGAATTGCCCGCGCACCTAGCGCCTTGATAACAGAAAAATGGTGTCACAAAGCGAGTTAACGGAGGGTGCGACGGGCGAGCATATTGCGAAGGATCCCACGCCAGGATGAAAGCTGCTCAGCAAACTGCAACACCACAGCAACCTGCAATTCACCTAATGTTCATATACAGAGCCTAAGCTGGCATCCCTGGTTCGCAAGATGCGCATTCTGGTGGTGGAAGACGACGCGGTCATGGCCAATGTTCTGGCCAGTGGCTTGCGCGAGGAGACGCACGAAGTGGAGCTGGCGCTGGATGGCTCCACTGCGCTCCGGCTAAGCGGCGACAGTTCGTTTGACCTAATTCTTCTGGATGTGATGCTGCCGGGAATGGACGGCTTGGCGGTGGCCAGGCAGTTGCGCCTGCGCAGCGACTCGGCGCCAGTACTGATGCTAACGGCCCGGGACGCACTGGGCGATATTGTCGCGGGGCTGGACGCCGGCGCGGACGACTACCTCACCAAGCCATTTTCTTTTGTCGAATTACTCGCGCGCATTCGCGCGCTGGAACGGCGCGCCGGGGCACGAACGAAAACCGTGCTGGAGCTGCAGGACCTGGTACTGGATGTCAGCTCCAACCGCGCGTTTCGCGGCGGGCGGGAGATTTTTTTGTCCAGCACGGAGTTCCGGCTATTGGAGCTGTTGGTGCGCAATGCCGGACGCGTCTTGTCGCGCCACGCAATCTTGGATGCCGTGTGGGGCAATCGCCGGGATATCGGCGAAAACACTGTGGACGCGTTTGTGCGCCTGCTTCGCAAGAAGGTGGAGGACGGCGCTGCCAACAAACTCATTCAAACGCATCGCGGATTCGGATACTCGGCAGGAATCTCGCGCCCATCATGAACCTTACTATTCGCGCGCGGCTCACGCTGCTGTACAGCGCTGTGATGGCGCTGTCGTTCGTGGCTTTTTTTTGGGTCAGCGACATCGGCTTCCGCCGCAGCATTGAGGCCACCGTAAACAATGCATCGCAAACCAATCTTGAAACGATTCAGCGCCTGCTGGCCGGCAACGCTACGAAGGGCGACGACAAGATTCGCAAAGAATTGCGCGAGTTGGCGGGTCTGTGGGCCAATGGCGCGCTTTTCGAGGTAGCCAACGCGCATGGCGCCTGGTTGTTTCGCTCACCGCAGTTCGAGCAGCCCCGCGCACCGTTGCCTGTGGCCGAGGCGCAGGCCATCTCCTTCGTCACCGACAATCTGAATTCCTCGCAATATCGCATCGCCCTGCAGCGCGTCGCCATTGACGGTCAGTTTTTTGAAATTCACGCCGCCGTCCCTACCGAGCCTTTCGATCAAGCCCTCGACAATTTTCGCCTGATTGAAAAAGAAATTTTGCCCCTGCTGGTGTTATTGGCTTCCTTGTTGGGCTATTGGCTCAGCGGACGCTCTCTCGCTCCCGTCAACCGGATTATCGAAACCGCCGAACTCATCGGCGCGCAAAATTTGTCTCGCCGTTTGGAGGTTCCCCGGGCTCGCGATGAACTACGCCGCTTGACGGAAACTCTCAATGCCATGTTGGCGCGCATTGACACCTCCTTCAAACGCATCACGCAGTTCACCGCGGACGCCTCGCACGACTTGCGAACCCCGCTGACCGTGATTCGCTCTACCGCCGAGATTACCCTGCGGCGGCCCCGTGCGGAGCACGAGTATCGCGCCGCGCTGCTGCAGATTCTGGAAACCTCCGTGGACACTTCCGAGCTGCTGGAGAATTTGCTCACCTTGGCGAGAGCCGACGCGGGTGCCGCGGGAATGGAAATGCATCCCCTGGATTTAACGGCCCACGTGCAAAAAGCGCGGGAACGCGCGGCGCTGCTGGGGGCGGAAAAGGGCTTGGAAGTCAGCGCGGATGTTCCCACCAAGCCAGTTCGCGTGAAAGCCGACTCCATCGCTATCGATCGCATGCTGCTGATCCTGCTGGACAACGCGGTGAAGTACACCCCCAACGGCGGGCGCTGTGAAATTGCCCTGGCGCAATGCGACGGGCACGCCGACATTACCGTGCGCGACTCTGGCATCGGCATTGCCGAGTCCGATTTGGCCAATATCTTTGATCGCTTTTATCGCGCCGACCGGGCGCGCAACAAAAACAACGGCGGTGCCGGTTTGGGACTGGCGATTGCGCGCTGGATTTGCGAAATGCATGGCGGGACCATTGCGGCCGAAAGTACGGTGGGACAGGGTTCGACGTTTCACGTGCGTTTGCCGGCTACGGCTAGTCTGCCGGCAGTTGCGGAACGCTACGACCTGTCACTGCGCCCTCTCTGAAAGAAATTCAGCGTCGTTTTAACGATTTCTGCATGTGCCGTCATCGCCCGTTTCCGGCCTTCGCTTTTAATGTGCAAAACGTCGAGTGAGTCATTTTGCCGTGACGGTCCCGGTACTAAGGACCGTGTTTTCAGACACTCCGCCAGCCACAGAGAGGTCCAGTCATGACACAGCTGTCCCCCAGAACCCGTCGCTCCTTACCTGATCTCCAGTTACGCGCCATCTTGCCGGTCCTGGCAATCCTGCTGTTCGCCTTGCCGGGCTTCGCACAGACGGACCGCGCCAACCTGGAAGGCACCGTCACCGACTCCAGCGGCGGAAGCATCAGCGGCGCCACGGTACGAATTCTGCAAAAGGAAACAAAGCAGGAGCTTGAGCGGCGCTCGAATCCCGAAGGTCTTTACCGCTTTCCCGCCATTGCGCCGGGTACCTATTCCGTTACCGTAACCAACCCAGGTTTTAAGACCAAAGTGAATACCCGGGTGAAACTGGACGCCGGTGAAACGTACACTCTCGACGTGCGACTGGATGTCGGAGCCGCGACGGACCGGATCGAAATTATCGCCGAAGCCGGTCCTCCGGAACGCAGCAGCGCGGAAGCATCCATCGTTCTAGGCGCGACCGAGATCGCCAACCTTCCGGTAAACGGCCGCGATTGGTCCGCGCTGACGCTCCTCGCGCCCTTCGCCCAAGACGACGGGGGCGGCAACCAGCGCACCATTCGCTACGCGGGTCGGGCCATCGACGATAACAACTTTAACTTCGACGGTGTGGATGCCGGCGGTATTCAGGAGCAGGCGCAAAAATCGCAAGTTCGCCTGCAGATCTCTGAGGACGCCGTGGCAGAATACCGCGTGAACAGCGCGCTGTACGACGCGGAATATGGAACACAAGCCGGCGCACAGATCGACGTGATCTCCAAATCGGGGACGGATGACTATCACGGAACGGTGTTTGGCTACCTACGGAATTCCGTTTTCGATGCGCGTAACTTCAATGATTTCGACCTGAACGGCAACGCCGCCATACCGCCGTTCCGGCTCGGGCAATACGGGATGTCCCTCGGCGGTCCCATCGTGCGACAGAAGCTGTTCTTCTTCGTGAACTATGAAGGCCTGCGGCAGCTTCAGTCCGTTACTCAGCAGGCCTTCGTTCCGGGGCCGACGCTGCAAGGACAGATTCTGGCGACCTCCCCGCAGATGTGTTCGATACTGCAAGCTTATCCCTGGAGAACTTCGACCGGCACGATCGCCGGCTGCGCGCCAAACCTAGTCTTTCCGGACACCGCTTTTGCAAACCAGGATCCCGCGGGATCAGGAACCGATACGACGGACCAATTCACGCACGCAACCCCGACCACGATCCACGAGGATACCGCGCTCATTCGCGTCGACTACAAGATTAACGATCGCACCACGCTCTACGGGCGAGCGCAACGCGACATCCTGCACGCCGACCAGCCCATTAGTCCGCTGTTCGATAAACAGTTGATCTACAACCATCCCGCCAACTACTTCATCGCCCTGCAGTACACCTTTTCTCCGAGCTTGTTTAACGAGGCCAAGGTGTACATCAATCGCTCGCCGTATCACAATCCCCAAGCCAGCGTGCTGCCCTACGCAGTGAACATAAACAGCGGCAACTTCACTTCGATTAACGACAATACCGCGGACATTGAAGTGGGGACCACCTACGGGTTCATTGACAATCTGACGTGGACGCGGGGTCGTCACACGTTCAAAACCGGTTTTGAGCTGCGCCGCATCCGCCTGAACCAAGGCCAGACCGAAGACAACGTGCTTAACTTTGGCGACAATCAAAGCCTGATCAACGCCCAAGTAACCAGCCTTAATTTCGTCGCTCCCTGGTGTTGCCACAAGTATCGGCGCGCCTTTTACATGCCGTATTTTCAGGACGAATGGAAAATCACACCGACCTTCACTGCCAATCTTGGCGTGCGCTACGACTACTATGGCGTGGCGCACGTTCCTGACAATCGCACCACGGTCTTCGACGTGAATACGTTCCACGGCGCATGCCTTGGCTCGGGCTCGTTCAATGCGCCGTTTCCCGTTCCCAGCAACACACCACCATGTCCAAAAAATCCCGAATTGTACAACCAGAACTATAAAAACATTGACCCGCGAGTGAGTTTCGCATGGGCTCCCGCGGCGCTCCATGCGAAGACGGTGATTCGCGCCGGTTTCGGTATCTACAGCGGCGCGGCGCAAAACGACGACCTCAACGCGGGTCTTGAGAGCGACACCTATCGCGCCTCGGTCGTCAACCCAACGCTCGGCCCAGCGATCCAACAGGCCATCCCCGACCTTTCTGCCTACACGGGCACCGGAGGCTTCGCCAAGGCGGCCAATCATCCCCGAGCCTTGCAGCGCGAGGGGCGCCGGGACCAGTACGTTGAAACTTGGGGGCTGACCGTCGAACAACAGCTGCCCGCCAGCCTGCAGTTCAGCACGTCCTATCTCGGTAGCCATGGCGTGCACCTCTTCTCCCGCGGCGCAGTGAATCTTTGCACCATCCCGGTGACGATCAACAGCGCAGGGACGGATTGTATCCGCCCCTTGGATCAATACTTCACAGATCCTGCCAATCCCGATCCTTACGGCTCCGTGGATTACAAGAGCGATACAGGCCAAAGCACATATAACGCAATGCTCGTGGCTCTCGAGCGTCGGCCCGTTAATGGATTCTCCTTCGTTTTCCATTACACATTCGCGCACTCCATTAACGATGGCGCGATCGGCGGTGGAGAAGCGAACGGGCAGGAAAACGTTAATTGCCGGCAGTGCGATAAGGGAAATAGCGCCACCGACGTGGAGCACAACTTCACGGGAGAGGCTGTGTACGAACTGCCTTTTGGACCAGGAAAAAAATGGCTCAATCGCGACGACCTTGTAGGCAGAATTGTGGGCGGTTGGCAGTTCAGTGGTGTCGGTACGTTTCATACCGGTCATCCGCTAACAGTAGACCTTGGTCTGTCAGGAAGTATTGTCGGGGGCTCGTTCGATACCTTTCCCCAGACTTATCTGCTCCCCGACGGCAACGACCAGACGAACCAGCGGCCGGATATCGTTCCTGGGGTGCCTCTGTATCTGCCTGGTGGGGGGCACAACGGCATACCGCTGATTAATCCAGCAGCATTCCAGGCTCCTCCCGTAGACGCCAGCGGAAACTTTACGCGATTCGGGAATGCTGGTAACGGAATCATCCGCGCGTTGAATATTTGGCAAGTGGATTTCGCAATTGAAAAAGAGACCAAAATCACCGAGCGCTTCAGCGTGCAGTTCGGCGTGCAAGCGTTTAACATTTTCAATCACACGCAACTGGGTGATCCAGGCAATCTAACCCTCGACTATTCGCCAGGAGGAGTGGTCGGCGGGCGGGTTACCAATCTGTCGGTGGCGAGCGATTTTGGGCTCATCACCAATAGCGTCAACGGTCTGGGCACAAACACCGGCACAGGCTTGCCGCGCCAGCTGCAGTTCATGCTGCGCTTTAAATTTTAACCACCCCAAAGCGCTTCGGGTGGCACGTTCCCTCTCTCGAGCCACGCCACCCGCGGTGCTTTCTTTTCGCGCGGTCTGAATGTTTTTCGGCGGCAATTTAGGCCCTGTTTAACTAGGACATCGTAAACTCAGTTCGTCACCATAGACTCACAGCAAAGATTCGCAGCAAACATTCGCAACAAACGTGAGGCGGTATGTCCAAGTGGATGGCACTAGCAGGAACCGGGACAATCCTCGGCGCAGCAATAATGTTGGTCGGTGCCTACGCAAACTCCCAAGCCGCTTCCCGCCCCGCTGATTCTTCCGCCGTCCTCATCGGCGCGGGCGACATCGCCGATTGCTCCGACCTCTCCGGCGCGGAAGCGACCGCCAAACTCCTGGAACAAAATCCCGGCACCGTCATGGCGGTCGGCGATTTAGCTTACCCTGACGGCAATAAGGAAAATTTCGCTTGCTACGACAAGACCTGGGGCCGCGTAAAATCCCGCACCCGCCCCGCCGCCGGCAACCACGAATTTCATTCCACGGGTGCAACTTTTTATTTTCAATACTTCGGCCCCGCTGCCGGCGACCCCAAAGACGGCTACTACAGCTACGAACTTGGCACCTGGCATATCATCGTGCTCAACAGTGAGTGCGCGGAAGTCGCCGGCTGCAACGCAGGCTCGCGTCAGGAAAAATGGCTGCGTGCGGATCTTGCCGCGCATCCGACAGCTTGCACGCTTGCCTATTGGCACAAGCCGCTCTTCAGCTCCGGAGATAAACACGGCAACGACCCGGAGATCCAGCCGCTGTGGCAGGCGCTTTACGAAGCCAACGCCGACGTGGTGGTCAACGGTCATGACCACGACTATGAACGCTTCGCGCCGCAAGATCCCGACGCCAAACCGGACCCTAAGCGTGGCATCCGCGAATTCGTAGCGGGCACTGGCGGCAAGAATCACCGCCCTTTCGGCGCACCCAAGCCCAACAGCGAAGTTCGCAATGCCGATGCCTTCGGCGTTTTAAAACTCACGCTCAAGCCCGGCGGCTACGACTGGCAGTTCATTCCCGAGCCCGGCAAAGCCTTCACCGATTCCGGCAGCGGTGTCTGCCACTAAATCGAGAAGCGGCAACGAAGCTTCAAGAAGTTTCTCAGGCCAGCACAACACGGCAGGACAAAACGAATCGGAGAAACGATGAAAATCGCGGCAGCAATTCTGGCGGCAGTTCTAACTCTCTTCAGCGTGGGCGCGCCATCTCCCGGCTACCACATGGTCAAAAAAGTGCCTCTGCCAGGCGCTGGGGGCTGGGACTACCTCACCGTTGATGAAGCCGCCCGCCGCCTGTACATCGCCCACGCTACGCAAGTCGTGGTGGTTGACGCCGACTCCCTCGCGGTCGTCGGTAGTATCACGGACCTCGCCGGCGTGCATGGCGTCGCCGTCGCCCCCGAATTCAATCGCGGTTACATCACCGATGGCGGCTCCGATTCCGTTACTGTTTTCGATTTGAAGACTCTGGGCAAAATCGCCGACGTCAAGGTCGGGCAAAAGCCCGACGCTATCGTCTACGACCCCGCCTCCAAACGCATCTTCGCCATGAACGGCGACGGCGACAGTTCCACGGCCATCAACGCCGCCGACAACAAAGTAGTAGGCACGGTGGCACTTGGCGGAGGGCCCGAATTCACCGTGGCTGATGGCCACGGCTCCGTTTTCGTCAACCTGGAAGAAAAGAACGAACTTCTGCGCATCGATTCCGCGACGCTTACGGTCACCAACCGCTGGCCCGTAGCTCCCTGCCAGGCTCCCTCCAGCCTTGCACTCGATAACGCCAACCACCGCCTGTTTCTCGGCTGCCGCAGTAAAGTGATGGCCGTTGTCAACGCGGAGACTGGCGCGGTGGTGGCCTCTTATCCCATCGGCGATCACGCCGACGCCACCCACTTCGATCCCGCCGCAAAAATCGCTTTCACCTCCACTGGCGACGGCAACATCTTTGCCTTCCACCAGGACTCTCCGGATGCCTACACCGCGCTGCCGGTAATTCCCACGCTGAAAGGCGCCAAAACCATGACCATCGACAAGAAAACGCAACGCCTCTTCGTGCCCGGACGTGACGGCAACCAGCTATTCCTGCTGGTTTTTGAACAGTGAGTTCCCGGTGATTTGCGCGGAACGCTAGAAACGCCCCGAACTTATTGGACTAAGGCAACTTCGCCAGACTCCTTAGGTCCCAATTTATTTCCTGACGTGGCCCCGATTAAATCCCCGAGCCTTCACCCCCAAATGAAACCAAATCCCCGCCGCGTCCAGAGCTGCGTGGCACGGCACATGCATGTAGACCCGATGAGTAAATTTCCGTCACTAGAATTATAAGACGTCTCTAATGAGGAGCAGGTCTGCTTCCTTTCGAGACAAATGGGAGTTCGACAGCGCGATGGAATCGTCGGCGAGGTTTTGTGTCGCGAATTTATTGTGCTGGAGACTAAGCGTTTAATCTGGAAAGGACTACCGGCAAGGCGTCATGCGATCCATTCGCGTCCTCGTTGTGGATGATTCGGTGGTCATCCGCAAGGTGCTTTGCGCGGCGCTGGCTGGCGACCCGGCGATTGAGGTGGTGGGCACCGCTGCCGACGGACGCATTGCGCTGGCAAAGCTGGCGCAGCTTAAGCCCGACCTTGTCACCCTGGACGTGGAAATGCCGGGCCTTTCCGGCCTCGAGACCATACCGGAAATTCGCAAGCTCTATCCCAAATTGCCGATCGTCATGTTCAGCACCCTTACCGAGCGCGGCGCCAGCAGCACGCTGGACGCCTTGTCCCTGGGCGCCAGCGATTACGTCACTAAGCCCAGCAACAGCGGAAGTTTGGAATTGACCATCGAAAAGATCAGGCGGGACCTGCTTCCCAAAATCAAAGCGCTGAGTGGCCGGGTGGCAATGCCGGAGAAATTGCCGCCGCCTCCGTCGCCCGTAACGAAGAACGGCCTTGCCGTGATGATCCCTCACGCGAACTTGCCCTTGGCGCCGCTGGTAGCCTCCGTGGCAGCGTCTCCGGCCGCCATGCTTCCGCGCCACTCCGGCCCGATTGATATTCTGGCGATCGGCGCTTCCACCGGCGGACCGAACGCCTTAGCCGATGTTCTGTCTGCCATTCCCAGCGACTTTCCCGTCCCGATCGTAATCGTGCAGCACATGCCGCCTCTGTTCACGCGCACTCTGGCGGAGCGCCTGGGGAAAAAATCGGTCATTCACGTGTGCGAGGGCCGACCGGGAATCAAGTTGCATGCCGGTGAGGCGTGGATCGCCCCGGGCGATTACCACATGACCGTGCGGCGGCACGGCCGCGAAGTAACCTTGGCTATGAACCAGGGGCCAGCCGAAAATTCCTGCCGCCCTGCTGTGGACGTACTTTTTCGTTCGGTGGCGGAGGTTTTTGGCGCCAGCACACTCGCCGTGGTCTTAACGGGCATGGGCTCGGACGGCGTGGCAGGGTGCGAAGCTGTCCGCCGGCGGGGCGGGCGCGTTTTTGTGCAAGACGAGGCCAGTTCCGTGGTTTGGGGCATGCCAGGACAAGTGGCGGCTGCGGGATGGGCGGACGCTATCTACCCGTTGCGCGCCATGGCCGCAGAGGTGGACCGTTCCATCCGTGCCAGCCGGTCATTTTCCATGGACACTGGCGGACTGGTGCCTAGCAAGACGGGCTGAAGTTCCGGGTTTCGTCTTGAAGGCGCGCTGTGTTCGGTGTGGATGCTGCAACCAAGAACAAGGTGACGAACGATGCCGGTGGAAACGCAGAAATTTTCTCCTACGGCCCCCAAAAAAATGGAGGAGCACGATCCTGTTTACCTGAAAATTCGCGACGTGGTGTATCAGGCGTGTGGGATTTATCACTCCGAGGAAAAGCTTTATTTGTTGTCGGGAGCCTGCAAACGCCGCATGCCCAACACCAAAGCGAGCGATGCGCGGCAATACCTGGAACTGCTCGGCGCTCCCGCCACCCGCCCGGTGGAAATGCGCGAACTGCTCAATGAGATCACCATCGGGGAGACCTGCTTGTTCCGCAGCCCTCCGCAACTGGCGGCGCTGCAAAACGTGGTCTTGCCGGAGCTCATTGCCGCGCGCTCCAAAATTGGGTTGCGCAAACTCAAGATTTGGAGCGCTGGCTGCTCCACGGGAGAGGAACCCTACACCCTGTCCATGTTTCTTCTGGAGCAAAGTGAGAAACTGCTCCGCGGCTGGGCTTTCGAGATTACCGCCACGGACCTGAACGATCGTTCCATCGAAACCGCCAAGGCCGGCATCTATGGGGACTATGCGCTGCGCAATACTTCCGAGCACTTCAAGCGCAAGTACTTCAAGTCTGTTGAGGGAGAAAAATTACAAGTCCGGGAGGAGGTCAAAGCGCCGATCACCTTCTCGCGCCTCAACCTGAGCGATGACAGCAAAATGCTGTTCGTAAAAAGCATGGATCTGATCTTTTGCTGCAACGTGCTGATCTATTTCGACGTGGCGTCGAAGCGCCGGGTAATCAGCCACTTCTACTCTGGTCTGCAAGCCCCAGGATATTTCTTTATGGGGTCCGCGGAGTCGCTCTACCAAGTGAGCGATCAATTCCGGCTGGTGCACCTGCCGGGAACCACCACGTACGTCAAGGCGCTTCCCGGGAGCACCGGGGCCAGCGTCGCGGGAGCATCCAAATCATGATTACCACCGCAAACTTGGAACTTCGTAAGCGCGTGGAAAAACTCCGCGCGTTGCCTTCCTCGCCGGCGGTGCTGAAGCCGTTGCTGGAACTGTTGCGCCAGCCTGCGGACAACATTTCGCTGGAGCGCGTCGTGCAACTGGTTTCTTACGAGAAAACCATCGCCGCGCAGCTCTTGCGCATTGCCAATTCTCCCCTGTACGGACGCGCATCGCCTGCGGAGTCCATTCAAGCGGCGATTTCGACTCTGGGTATTCAGCGTATCGAAGACATCCTGGTGGGCAATTGCATCGGCAACCTCATCCCCCACGACAAGTGGGTGGTGGACCCCGGAGTATTCTGGCGCCATTCCTTTGGCTGCGCGCTGGTGTGCCGGGAATTCGCGGAGCGCATCGCTTATCCGGACATCGAAAAAGCTTACCTTGCCGGACTGTTGCACGATATCGGGATCATCGTAAATTCCCTGGCGTATACCGAGGACTACCGCGCGGTGCTGGCCGCCGCGGTGCAGACTGGTCGCCCGCTCGATGAGCAGGAACAGGAGACGCTGGGCTTCACACATTGCGACAGCGGAGTGCTCCTCGCGAAGACCTGGCAGCTGCCCGCAGCCATCGCCGAGGTGATTGAGTGGCATCACGACGTGACGCGCGGCCCGCAGGGGAATGCCCTGATCGCCATCGTGCACCTGGGTGATTTACTGTGCCGCCTGCGCGGGCTGGGTTATGGCTACGAAGAGTGGCGGGCTATCGATCTGCAAGCCGACGCCGCGTGGGTCGAACTCGCCAAACACCTGCCGAAAATCGCCGATATCGATCTGGCACGCTTTACGCTGGATCTTGACGCCTATGTCGTGCGCATCACCAGCCTGGTGGATGAAATTTTTTCGCCCGCGTAACGGTGTGAAGCAAAGCGCAAATGAGCGAAGCCGCTGATTCAGGCCTGCTCTAGCTTTCAAATACCGTCAGATTTACAGGACTAGTGTTTTGCACTTGGATCAAATGCTTCCGGCGGGTCCAGGTAACATTGCTTCCAGAAGTTTTCCTTAGACAGCGTGCCGTCCGCCATCCCTTCCACGCTCGCTAGCGTGGCGCCGATAATTCCGCCATCGGCGGAATCATAAATAACCACTACCCCTTCGACTGCCACTCCGTCCTCGGGAGTGAACTTCTTGAATAGCGTGGCCGCGAAGGAAAGTTTGGCGCGCGCATCGGTCTCGGCGGCCACCTGCGATGCCGGCTGCACGGTGTAAATCTTCACTCTTTTCCCTTTCAAATTTTCCCAGTCACCGGGAAATAGACTGACCTCCTCCCGCTCGATCTGAAACGGCGCGCGGCTTTTGGCCCCTTCGGCCTCTTCCTGAGCTTTCAGCCGCGCCTCGATAAAATCCGTCAATTCCACGCTGCTGCGCTTCACGTAGCCGCGCGAGACTCCCGATATTCCCACATGCAGCCAGGCTCCATCGGCATCCAGGTATTCAAACTCATCGCCGGCTGCCGCCAGGAAGAGGACCCGCGCTCCTTCCGCCGGCCGCGCGGTCACCGGAGTTCCGGACTTCTTCACCGCCACCAGGTTCAGCGGATGCGCCTGGTTTTTCTGCACTTCTTGCAGATTTTCCAGCTGTGCACTCAACTCCTGTTCGCGCTTCTCATTGTCTTCGCGTCTTGTGCGCAGGGCTTTCAATTCGTCGTTGGGAAGCGGGCCGCTCGGCGCGCCACTGTTCGTCAATTGCGAAACGCCCGGCACGCCGGACAGGTCGAGCTTGGCCCTGGGCGCCACAATCCCCGAGCTCGCCGTCCCGGAAACCCGCAAGGCGCCCGGCCGAGCGGTGCCCAATTTTTCGTCCAGCCGGTCCAGTAGATCGAATTCCAGCCGGCCATTTGAGGGCAGCACCTCGTAGCCGGATTTGGATGGGTCGCTGTCGGCGTACCACGCGGTGATTTTCGCGGAGACTTGCGCGACGGTGCCGCCCCGCGCGCCGGTGCCGGGAAACAACTGGATCTCCAATTGATAGAAAGCGCGTTCGTAGTGCGTGATGGGCTTGGGCGTCTGTGCCACGAAGCCATCGACGATTGGCAGCTTTTGTCCTGCATAAGCGCCCATTTCTTTCAGCGCCTGATCCACTTCGGCTTTCGTTTTTGGATACGTCCGGGCATAAGGCATCGCCTGGGCGCGCGCGTGTCCCGCGCCTGCCAGCGCCAGCGCAAAAAGTGCGGCCGCTGCCGCAACAATTCGTTTTTTTCTTCCACTTAGAATGGTTCGCTTCAAGGAAGGGGTTCCAATTGAGCCTCGGCAAGCCAGCCGCGTTGTCCGTCCGGCGCTTCCACGCCCAGCCAATGCGGTGTGACAATCACTACCACCACCTCTGTATATGCCGCCATGGGCCGAATGGTTGCCGCCTCACGAAAAGGCGCGGCCTTTAGATCCGCACCAGGAGCCTTTACCCGCCGGTCCACCTCGCGTCGCAGCTTCATTACGCGCTCTTGTAAATCTTTCACGCCCGCTTCGGCTTGCGCCAGCCGCGTCGCTTCATCTTCGCGCTGATGAATGTAGGTTTGCCTAACAAGCTCCGCGCTATCTCGCCGCCGTTGCAAGTCCGCGGCCTCCTGCTCGTCAAACTGAATCGCCAGCAAGCGCTCGTGAATCACCTTATACTCCGCGGCTTCGACGGTGCCGTCGGATTGGTGATATACGCGGTGCGCATCTTCCACGTAGATGGCGTCAATGCGCAGCCGGCTGCGATCGGCAGTTACGGGGATCAACACAAAGCGCACCACGATGGTGCCTTGATCGGCGCTCTCCAGGAAATGCCGTGGTGCGATGGCTTTGGGACGCACTTTAAAGAACACCTGGCCCCCTCCGGTCCACTCCGGGAAAAACTTGGAGCTCTGTTCCAGAGTGGCGCCGGTCAATATAGGGTCTTTGTCGAAGATGTACGTTCCGTGGATGGTCTGGTCTTCCAAGTCGTACTTCAATGCATCCAGCACGTCACGGGTGGAACCTTCCAGGTCCTTGACGAGGCCCGGACCTTCCACGCGGTCTTTGGCGTGCGTCCCGGCTTGTGCGGTCAACGCCAGCATCCCCAAGAGCGTCGCGCGCCGCAGCAGCCTGCTTACAATGTTGCGTTTGATGTTGCGTTGGCCTAAGGACATGATCGTCGTGGTGGCTCGGGCGAAGAACAAACTCCCCGTCCCCGTAAGTATCGCTATTTGTTCCTCACTGTCAAATCTGAACTCCGAACCACCGCCGCAATGGGCATTGCTCGCCGGAACGAAAATATTTTTGCATTTGAATAAGAAAAGTCTTGCATTCGGCTTTTTCCGGAGTTAGCATCCGCGACGGTTCAGGGACTTGAGGAGTTGGCGTCTCTATTTCTACGGAAAGAGGGGCTCCGATCTTCTATGGGCGAATTGTCACCACTAACCTTCGGTAGTGCGGACGATGCAATGGCGCGTCAAACGCCCATTGTTTCATGTCCATCCCCACGTACTCTCAAGTCTCTCGCCGCCCGATCTAGCACACTTCGATTTTCCAAGTGTTTCGCAATCCCCTTGTCAGGAGGCGATATGTATTCTGGCAGCTCGCTAAATCTTTCGCGGAGGGTCGCGCGATTCGCTCCCCTCCTATTGAGCGCGGCCCTGGTGCTGACGTTTGTTTTGTTGGATGCCGGTCCCGCCTCAGCCGCGCCGCTCTCTGCCGTTAAGGTGAACGCCCTCCCAGCCTTCGCGCGGAAATACGGCATGCCCTGCTCCTCCTGCCATGTGGCTTGGCCGATGCTGAGTCCCTTTGGACAAGCCTTCAAGGACAACGGCTATCAGATGGGCAACGACCGCGATGCCCCCATTTTCCAGAGTCCGGCCTATTGGCCGGTCACTTTCCGCATCACGCCCATTTGGCACCGCGAGAATACCAATCTTGCCGCGGTCGACGATCCTACCAGTACCAGCGGGGGGCAGGTTGAGCGCAATGTAACCGTTCACGGATTCGATTGGAGCGGACTTGATTTCCACACCGGCGGCACGTTGGCAAAAAACGTCTCCTTTTATGTCTTGCCTTCCTCGGACAACACCGGTGCATTTCACTTTGAAACTGTTTTTGCGCGGCTTGACAATCTGGCCGGCACCAGCTGGCTTAACGTCAAGCTTGGCAAATTTGAACTCGACAATCTGTTGTCCGAAAAGCGCATTCTCACCCTCACCAGCGTTTCCGGCGTTTATACCAACTATCACTTTCAGCCCGCCACCGAGAACAACGGTCTCAACCTCGCTTTTCCGCAATTTAGTTTTGGGATTGGCGACAACCAGGTGGGCGTGGAAGTGATGGGGCACTCCAAGGATGACCGCACCCGTTATTCCGCCTCGCTTTTGAGTGCAAATGACGGTCAGCCGGGGTTGCCCACCAGCCGCGCCTATAACGGCTTCTTTACCGTCAGCCAGGCCTTTCAGGCCGGGAGTCTCGGGCTGCAGCGCATCGGTTTCTTCGATTACATCGGCCAGGCGCCCACGTATTTTCAGTACACCAGCGGCGGCCTGGGTAATGCCGCCAACGGGCTCCCCGGTACGGGTGTCGGCAACAAGAGCTTTTATCGCGCGGGGTTGATCGGCCAGTTCTTCATCAAGAAGTTTGACCTCACGGCCATGTACTTTCACAGCTCTGACAACAAATATCTGGCCACCGGAACTCCCGCCGATGGCTCTGTGCCACTCCCGACCGGCGCCAAAAATGCCACTTGGAACGGCGCATTGTTTGAAACCCATTTCATGTACAACCCGCAGTTCATCATCATTCAACGTGTGGAGCTAGTGCGCATGTCGCAGCAGGCTCTGCCGATCGACCGCACCAACGGCTACATTCCCGGTGTGAGCGTGCCCTCAGGCGGCTTCGGCAACGAAAACGTCTTCACCTTCGGCTGGCGCTACTATCCGTTCATTTCCAGCCGCGCCGGCTTCGCCTTTCACAATGAATATGCCTTTAGCCATCAGACCGGTACTTCGCCTTTAACCGGACGTGATCTGGACTTCAGCAGCTTGCTCGTCGGTTTTGACTTTGCCTTCTAAGGGGCGATGACATGCGAAAAATGAACCTTGCAAAGTTGTTCGTGGCCGTCACCACCCTCCTAGCTGCGCCCATGCTTCTTTCCGCGCAGCAAGGCGAGGCGCACATCGGCAATTTGAGCGGCGACGCCGGCGCCGGCAAGCACCTCTATTACCGCTACTGCTGGGGCTGTCACGGCTTCCGCGGCGATGGCAACGGCGAGAATGCGCCGTATTTGAACATCCTACCGCGCAACTTCGTCGCCGCTACCTTCAAGTGCCGCTCCACGCCGACGGGCACTCTGCCCACCGACGAGGATCTCTTCAATTCCCTGAAACGTGGTTTGGTGAATTCCAATATGCCTTCGTGGATCACCCTCACGGACCAGCAGCGCGCCGACTTGGTGGCCTTTATTAAGACCTTTTCGCCGCGCTGGAAGAACGAGAAGTCCGGCACGCCGTACGTAGTGCCCCCCGAACCGCCGCTCACCGTGGCGAGCATCAAGCACGGCCAGGAACTTTTTCAGAAACTGGAGTGCTGGAAATGTCATGGTCCGGAAGGCCGCGGGGATGGCCCTTCTGCTTCCACGCTCACGGACAGCAACGATCAGCCCATCCGCCCGTATAACTTCGCCGCTGGCTCGCGTTTCAAGTGCGGCACCAGCAACGCCGACGTCTGGAAAATCTTCATGACCGGCGTGGACGGCACGCCCATGCCGTCCTTCGCCGACGTGATCAAACCCGAAGAAGCCTGGGACCTCGTCCACTACTTGCGCACCCTGCAAGTTACCCACAAGAGCCCCGAACTGGCTCTGTGGATGACCACCAAAGAGGGCGCGGAGATCGTCAGCGCGCAGAAAATCTACGGCACGCCGACCGGTTCCGGTATTAAGCAATAATCTCGCATTAGGATGACCTTCAGGAGGAGTATCGCATGACCCTTAAGCACGTGTTCTTAGCAGGCCTCGTCACTCTGGCCGCCGTGACCTTGACGTCCGCGGGCCCCGGCTCCGGCACCATCAGCGGAAAAATCACTTACGAAGGCACCCCCGCGAAGCAAAAGCCCATCGATATGTCCAAGGAGCCTTCTTGCGCTTCGCAGCACCCCACACCCATCACCACCGAAAGCGTGGTCACCGGCCCGGGTAATACCTTGGCCAACGTGGTTGTCTACATCTCCGCCGGCGCGCCCGACGAAGCCGCGCCGTCCACGTCCGCTAACTTTGACCAAAAGGGTTGCCAGTACGTTCCCCACACGCTCGCTTTTCAAGTTGGCCAGGAACTGAAAATCTCCAACGACGACCAAACTTCCCACAACATCCACCCGCTGGCCAAAATCAACCGCGAGTGGAACAAGTCGCAGCCTCCCGGCACACCGCCGATCACCGATAAGTACGACAAGGCGGAAATGATCCCCGTGAAGTGCAACATCCATCCCTGGATGCACGGCACTTTCGCGGTGCTTAAGAACTCTCACTATTCCGTGTCGGGTGCGGATGGCGGATTCAAGCTGCCCAATCTGCCTCCCGGAAAATACACCGTGACCGCGTATCACGAGTCTTATGGCGAAATGACTCAGGACGTGGTAATTAGCGGGAGCGAAACCAAGACCATCAGCTTCGTTTTTAAGGCCAAGCCCTACTGATTTTCAGCAGGTTTATTTGGCGATGACCAAGGCACGAAGGCAAGCTCTCACCCGGTGAAGTGAATTCCCGCGGGCAACCGCGGGCCAACGCGAGGAGCTATGGGCAAATTATTGGCAGTTACCATTATTATCATCGCAATAGCCTCTGCCGCTCCCTTTTTCATGCACACCTGGGAAGCGCCGCCGGATGTGTCCACCCACGGTGGACTCATCGATGAGCAGATGGCCGATACCATGATCGAAGCGGGCGTTTCGTTCCTCGCCGCGCAGATACTGTTGGCCATCTTCATCTGGCAGTTCTCCAAAAAAACCTCCGATACTACCAAGGTCAAGACCTTTCCCGGCGGAGCCAAAGGCTTGGTTATCGCCGCCATCGTTCTCGTAGGCGTGGAGGTTCTGGCGCTGGGAGCGTTCGGTTCAAAGGCTTGGGCCACCGTATATTTCACCCCGCCCGCGGCCGACTCCATGCCCGTGCAGGTCCAGGCTGGTCAGTTCGCGTTCTATTTCCGTTACCCTGGTCCGGACGGAAAGTTCGGTCCAATCCATCCGGAGATGATTAACGAGGGCAATCAAAATCTATTCGGCTTGGATCCCGCCAACGACGTCGAGTCTCGCGACGACGTGGTTACCGCCGAAATGGCCATTCCCGTCAACAAAGAAGTCCATTTGCTCATGCACGCCAAAGACGTCAGCCATTCCTTTTACGTCCCGGCCCTGCGTATCCACCAGGACTTCGTGCCCGGCCTCGATCTCTCGCTGCATTTCACCGCCACCAAGGTCGGTTCGTACGAAATCGTCTGTTCGCAACTCTGTGGATTGGGCCACTACAACATGCGGGCGTACCTGAAGGTTCTATCTCAGCAAGACTTTGACGACTGGATGAAGAAACAACAGGCCGCGCAATAGCTGCTTCCGTTCGGTAGCACGACGCCGTCGGCGACATTTACCTATTTCTCTGAGGTGAGCGTATGAATGAAACGTCATCAGCACCTGCGGTAGTTCACGGGCCACCGACCACCTTCATCTCCAAGCACGTCTTCAGCCTGGATCACAAGGTGATCGGTATCCAGTATTACACGCTCGCTCTCGTCGCCGTGGTCACGGGCATGGTGCTTTCCTGGCTGATGCGCATTCACCTTGGCTGGAGCAGCGCCGCCATTCCCGGCCTGCAGATACTCTCTCCCAACGGCGCGCCTGGCGGCGTGATGACTCCGGAATACTATCTGCAGTTGATGACCATGCATGCCACCATCATGGTTTTCTTCGTGCTCACCACCGCGCCCTTCGCGGCTTTCGGCAACTATTTTCTTCCCATCCAGGTAGGCGCGGAAGACATGCCCTTCCCGCACTTCAACATGATGTCCTTCTGGACCACCTTCACGGCGTTCCTGATTCTAGTCGCAGCGTTCTTTGTTCCCGACGGCCCGCCGCTTTCCGGCTGGACCGCGTACGCGCCACTCAGCGCCATAGGAAAGGACGCGGGGCCTGGACAAGGCACCGGCCAAGTGATTTGGGCTGCGGCCATCGGTGTTTTCTGCATCGGACAATTACTCGGCGCGCTGAATTTTATTTCCACGGTGCTGGACATGCGCACCAAGGGCATGACCCTCTCGCGCCTCCCGGTTACCTGCTGGGCGTGGTTTATCACCTCCTGCATGGGCTTGACCGCGTTTGCGGTGCTCATGCCGGCTACCATCTTGCTGATTCTTGATCACGTTGCAGGCACTAGTTTTTTTGTTCCCTCCGGCTTGGTCCTCAATGACCAACTCGTGCCGCATTCCGGCGGCTCGACGCTGCTCTGGCAGCATCTCTTTTGGTTCTTCGGACACCCTGAGGTGTACATCGCCATCGTCCCGGGCATGGGCATCGTTACTCACGTGCTCATCACCAACATGCGGCGTCCCATGCTGAGCATGAAGGCCATTCTGTACTCCATGTGGGCGCTGGCTTTTCTCAGCTACATGGTTTACGGCCACCATATGTTCGTCAGCGGAATGAATCCCTTCTCCTCGCTGGTGTTCTCTTTCCCAACACTGATGATCACCATTCCTTCCACGGTGGTGGTGCTGATCTGGATTGGCAGCCTGTACGGCTCCAAGCTGCGCATTAATACCGCTTCGCTATTCGCCCTGGGCTTCATCTCCATGTTCGTCAGCGGAGGAGTCAGCGGCTTTTTCCTGGCGCAGCCTTCCATCGACATCATGCTGCACGCCACTTACTTCGTCGTTGGCCACTTCCACATGGTCATGGGCGTGGCGGCCATGTTCGGCATCTTCTCGGGCACCTACTTCTGGTTCCCCAAGATGTTCGGGCGCATGATGAATGAAACCATCGGCAAAATTCATTTCTGGCTGACCTTCGTGGGAACTTACTGCATCTTCATGCCCTTCCACTATCTGGGGTGGGCTGGAAACGTACGCCGCTACGCCGCCTTCACCGACGATTTCCTGAAGCCGCTCATTCCTTTGCATCAATTCATCACCGTGGCCGCCATTTTCACCGGCTTGGTGCAATTGCTGTTCATCTATAACTTGATCTACAGCCGCTTCCGCGGACCGGCCGCGCCGGCCAATCCCTGGGAAGGCACTTCGCTCGAATGGATCATGCCCTCGCCCCCGCCGTGGAATAATTTCGGCGGCAAAGATCCCGTCGTGTATCACGATGCCGATCAATACGGTGTCAAGACCGCCTCTGGCGCGGACTACATCATGCAAAACTCTCCGGAGCAGGCGCTGGCCACTTCGGAGGGCGATTGATCGTCTGGATTTGCGGGAGATAGAAGGGATTCTAGAAAACCATGGCCACAACATTACCTCCTCCGAAAGCCGAGATCTTGTCTCTGCCGGAGCGCCCGGCCGGATACACTGGCGGTGGCGGCGGGCAAAATCTCGTTCCTGCCAACGGAGATCCGCGCGTAGCGCAGCAGTACTCGCCGCCGGCTTCCAGCAGCGCCATCTGGGTGGGTATTGCGGCGATCTGCATGTCCTTTGCCGCGTTCACCAGCGCGCTTATCGTCCGCCAGGGTTCGTCGACGGATTGGCGACACATCACCCTGCCGCCCGTCCTCTTCCTCAGCACGTTGCTGCTGCTCGCGAGCAGCGTCACGCTGGAAGTCGCGCGCCGTCGCGTCGCCGCCTATATGAACGGCACGGACGCGAACGTCGCGCAGCCTCGCCTATGGCTGTATTTCACTCTTGGCCTCGGATTGCTCTTTGTTGGCGGGCAATACATGGCCTGGCTGCAGTTGCGTTCGCAAGGCCTGTATCTGGCCACCAACCCCAATAGCTCGTTCTTTTATGTTTTTACCGCCATCCATGCCTTGCACGTATTGGGCGGCCTAGCCGGGTTGCTGCGCGTGATGCGCAAACTCGGCAACGCCACCCTGCGCCGTAGCACTCTAAACGCGGCGTCCTATTACTGGCATTTCATGGGCGTTCTGTGGGTTTATTTGTTCTTGCTGCTGTGGCTGAAAATCTGAAGCACCATTTGCAGGAGGCGCCGTGAGTCATTCCGAAGTAGCGTTGGGCGGACAGCACGCTGGGCACCATGTGCCGATCATGGAGCCCTCGCCGTTCGCGGTTCCCGCGAAAAAGTTGGCCATGTGGCTGTTCATTATCTCGGACATCATGACCTTTGCCGCGTGCCTGGTGGCCTACGGATTCCTGCGCAACTCCACCGCTAATTGGCCGCGGCCCTTTCAAACCTCCACCATCGTCAGCGTTCTGATCATGACGTTCATTCTGGTAACCAGCGCTTTGATCATGGCGTTGGCTGTGCGTGCCGCTCGCGCTGGCGATCGTGCCGCCGCGTTTCGCCTGTCGATGATCACCCTGGTCGCGGGTCTGGTTTTCACCCTGCTCCACATCCGCGAATGGTTCGGCATGATTGGCCAGGGCGTCACCTTCTTCAAAAATCCCTGGGGCACGGGCCTTTTTGGCGGAGCCTATTTCAGCGTCACCGGCATGGAACTTCTGCACGTCATCGCTGGCTTGATCGCTCTGCTGATCATCGCCATGGGCTACAAGAGCGGCCGCTACTCCGCCGTGGACCTCGAAAATATCGGGCTCTTTTGGCAGTTCATCAACATCGTCTGGATGTTCGTCGTACCCCTGATTTATTTCATGAACATGGCAAGCTGAGGAAAGAGACGCGCGGAAAGGAAATAGGAACATGACCATAGTGGAAGAGCAGGACGGCCTCGGGAAGTACATCGTAGTCTATATCGTCATGCTGGTGATCACTGGCATCGAACTGCTCATCGCCTCGCGCCATCCAAGCGGTGGAGCGCTGCTGGCGAGCATGCTGATTCCGGCGTTCCTCGGCGCCATTCTCGGCATTCTGTATTTCATGCACTTGGCGTCGGAAAATCATAAATCCATTGTGGCTTTCACCATCTTTACCGTTTTTGTGCTCGCCGCCACGACCTATGGCTGGTCGGACAGCTTCCGCCTGCTCTTGGGCGCGCCCTTTGCCAAATAAGGCGCATAATTAGGACGCTAGCTCGCGAGGTTCGCTCATGACTCGACCGCAACTCTTGAAATCGCCGCTGCTTATCGCGCCACTCCGTTTGTTGGCCGTATGCGTTTTGGCCTTTGCCGCGGTCACGCTGGCGCCGCCGGCTTTTTCGCAAAGCTGCGCGTTGTGCTACACCCAGGCCGCCTCTTCCGGCCACCGCATGATCGAAGCGCTGCGCAGCGGCATCCTCGTGCTCATCCTTCCGCCAACGCTGATGTGGCTGGTCATCGCCGCCATCGCGTATTCCAAGCGCAACCAGTTCAAACATGCGGATAATCTTCCCAGACCCGCGTCCCACTGGTAGCCGTTCGCGTCCGCACCGCTTTGTACTGCAGAGCCTTCGTCGTCCACGTTTCCTCTCCACGTCCATCTCTGTGTGCATCGGAATTTTACTTTGCGTCTTTGTGTCTGTCGTCGGCGTATTCGCGCGCGCACAAGGCGCTGCCGACGCTCCTTCCAGAAAGTTTGCTCACGCACCACCGCTTCTGCCGCTAACTGACTTCTACACCACGCCCGACCCGTTGCCTCCCGGCAAGCCCGGCGAACTCATCCGCTCTGCGCCATTTTACGAATATCAGTTGTTCTACAGGATTTCAGTTGTGCGTATCCTCTATCATTCGCGCGCGGCGAACGGGCAGGACGTAGCCGCATCCGGCGTGGTGCTGTTCCCCGATAAAACTCCTCCACCCGGCGGCTGGCCCATCATTGCCTGGGCCCACGAATTCACCGGCTCAGCCCGCCAGTGCGCTCCTTCCCTCGTGAGCAATCTCAACGATGGGCCGCTGCTGTCCATGTATGTTGGTTTGGGTTTTGCCGTGGTGGCTTCGGACTATGCCGGGCTGGGAAGCAATTTTCCCCATGCTGCGCTGGACATGCGCTCCAACGCACTCGACGTACTCTATGCGGTGCCCGCGGCTCGCGCGGCGCTCCCGCAACTGGCGGACAAATGGTTGGTCGCCGGCTATGCCCACGGAGGGCTGGTTTCTGTGGGTGTGGCAGAGGCGGCCGCGCAACTCGCGGACCCTAACTTTCTCGGCGCCGTCGCCATTTCCGGCCTGGCGGATCCCGGGCAGATGTTCCCCCGCTTGGCGGAAAGCTCCTCCTACGCCACGCTGGTGTTTCTGGCCAAGGGTATTGCCGCGGTATCTCCCGGCTTCCGCCCTCAGGACATGCTCAGCGCCGACGCCATGCCAGTCTTCCAGTATGTCGATCGCTCCTGTGGAACTAACTCCGGGCCGCCGCTGGCGGCCAATCAAATGCTGCAACCAGCCTGGCAAAATAATCGCTATGTACAAGAATTCTTTGTCAGGAATACCACCGGACAAAAGATTGCCGGAGTTCCGCTGTTGATCGTCAGCGGCGATGCCGATCCGGACGTGCCCACGGAACTCACCGCACCCATAGTGGCCCGGCTGTGCAGCCTGAAGAATCGCGTAGTGTTTGTCAGCTATCCCAGCCTTGGCGCCAGCGCGCTGATCGGAAACTCCGTCAGCGAACAGGTCAGCTGGATCCGCGCTCGATTTGCAGGCCGGGCCGCCCCATCCAACTGCCCCTAGAAAGTTTCCATCCTCACGGCAAATCCAGATCCAGCGTGTAAATATCGGTTAACCCGCGCTCCAGCATCATGTACAAACTTCCGTCGCGGTCCAGTCCGCTAAAAACGCAATGACTGGCGCTGCCCCGCAGGATCTCTCCGAAGCCTGCAACGCGCACCACCTGCCCGCTCGCCATTTCCCGGCGGAATACAGACTCCTCATCCTCCAGCACATCCTGAAAATAAACCGCGGAACTATCCGCCGCCCAATACGGCGTCCCCATCAGCCCCCCTGAGCCGCCCTCGCTCCACGTCTCCTTCCGCACGTCATAAAGCATCAAGCGCTGTCCGGTTTCGTCGAGCGCCGCAACAAACCGTCCGTCTGGCGAGGTCCGCGGATGACTGAATTCCGCGGAGTCCGGCAGCTCTTTCAACACTCCCGTTGTCGGTTCCAGAAAGAACAACGCATACTCCGGATGGGTGCGCGAGTTCCGCATGCTGACAACAATACGATGTCCGTCCGCCGCCCAGTCGGCGCTGGCTGCCTCCCAATACTTCGGCAGCACCGGGCGCAGCGCCCCGCCATCGGACGACAGCATGTAAATCTGGCGCAATTGTCCGGGCCGCGCTCCGGTAAAAAGAATTTGCTCGCCCTTTGGAGACCAGCGCGGGTCCGCGCCGCGCAGCGGAGCGCTGGTAAGCCGCAAGCGGGAGCTGCCGTCCGCGTGGCTGCTCCACAGCGAACCGTCCGGCCGATTTATGTAGGCCACCAGCTCCCCGTCGGGCGATAAGCTGGCCTGCTCGGCGTAGGTTCCAATGCCCACGGTCGTGGCATGCAGGCTTTGCGCGTCAATCTTCTGAAACTCCCGCTGGGACCGGAAGCTGAGCGCGAATACTCGCGTCCCGGTCTGCGCCGGAACCGCGACTCGCAGCGAATCCGGCCCGCTGGTTAAGGGGAACGGACCATGCTGCGAGCGCCGGTACCAAGTCCAGGTATCCCGCATGCCCCAAAGATTGCATTCGTATTCTTCGCACCCCGAAAATAAAAAGTATTTTCCATCCGCGGTCCAGTTTCCCGCGGACTGCCGCAGAGGCTGCGCGTTCGGCATCACCACCGGGTGCAATCCGCTGCCGTTCGCGGACATCTCCCAGATCGATTGCCCCACGACCTGTCCAGCGAATTGCCCGGCGAATTGCTCTTCGGAATCCCCGGTCTCCACCGTAAAGCGGATTGTGGCTCCGTCCCAAGACCAGGCCGGCGATTTGGCCCGGCCGCTCACATGCGCCAGTTCATGCAACAGGGTGCCGTCGCGATGCACGGAATAGAGTTTCGAGCCGCCGACAAACACGATTTGCGTTCCGTCTGGCGACCATGCTGGATCGGAACCCACCGCTTCGCCAAGCCGCCGTGGTTCACCACCCTGCACCGGCCACAACCACAACGGCATTTCGTCCTCCCGCCGCGCAAACTGTCCGATCACGAATTGCGAGTGATCCGGGGACATGGCAAACAGCCGGGTGTTAGCAAACGGCACGGGCATCTTCTCGGTGTTGCCCCCTTGCACCGATGTTTGCATCAGGCTCCAATGATTGCCTTCGCGTTCCAGGAAAAAAATTCTCGTCCCGTCCGATACGATCCCGCCCCACTCGTCGATGCGGCCGCCATAAGTGATGCGGTTCATGCGCTGCACGCTGGGCCGTGGCACGGGGTAGACGATGTAAAACACCAGCCACGAAGCGAACAGGATCCCAATGGCCGGGAGCAGCACGTCGAACCATTGCTGCGTGCGCTCCGCGCGGTGGCGGTCCCAATGCGCCGCCAGCACCTCTTCCGCTGTCAATTCGGGATTCAGCCGCAAGCGTACCTGGATGGAATTTGCGTCGCTCTGCAGTGTGGTGATTTCTTGCGTGGGGATGGCCGCCGGATTGACCACGTGCACTGGCGCCAGAAACCGGTATCCTTGCCGTGGCACGGTCTCGACAAACCGGGGGTTTTCGGCGTCATCCTGCAGCGCCGCCCGCAGCTTCTTGAGCGCGGCGTTCAAGCTGCCGTCAAAATTGACGTGGGTTCCTTCCGGCCAGAGGGATTGGCGCAGTTGCTCTCGGGTAACAATTTCACCCGGCCGCTGTAACAATAAGGTTAGAATCCGGAACGGCTGTTCTTGCAGCTTTACCCGTGCACCTTGTCTGGTCAGCACCCCGGCCGCGAGGTTCACCTCGAATAGGCCAAAACGATGGGAAGGTGAGAAAGCCGTCTGCGAGGCGGGCATAGAAACTTTCCTTGAATAAATAAATCGCGCCGGGGCGGAGCATACCACGAACTTTGTTGTGTCGCATGTATTTGTTCATGTGAACAGCTATCCTATTTAAAATAAAAGGCATACAGGTTCATTGTGACGTCAGATAAAGTTCCGTTGACCCTGTTAGCGGACTCGCGTATGCACGGTACCTAACCGTGCCGGTGCAGCCAATAATCAGCATTCTTTAGCCCCGGGCCGGAATCCTCTCGCTTCTAGCATAGGAGGCCTCGGGAGAAAAAACTTAAGCCTGAAGTCCCAAGAACCAATCGGGACATCGGGGTGCGCCTTGGTTTCGCCTCTTGGCCGAACCGAGAAGGCCCTCGGTGTTCCGGTTTAATTTTTGTGCCGTTAGCTTCACAATCTGCGAGACTTAGCCGCTGTTTACCCCCCGGCTACCAGTCTCCGTCCTTCTGCTTGCCGCAACTTGCACCCTCGGTTACGGTTTATACCGTCAGGTTGTACGCCTGCCCGCGCGTACTTGCGGATCTCCCAGTGATCCGGTGTTCCAGGGCAGAGCGGTGTTCGGTCACCCGTAACTTACTTGCAGCAACATCTTGCACACTAGGAGAGCGTTCACATCGATGAGAAACCTTCTAAAGCTGTCTTTCGTACTTTTTGGGCTGCTGCTGGCTATTCCGGCAGTGCTCTCGGCAAAACCGGCGCCCCCTCGGGAGCATCCAGCGTATCTTCACGCGCTAAGCGATCTGCGCACCGCACGGGCCCATCTGCAGCGCCCCGACGGCGGGGAACTGCGCGAGCAGGAAAAGAAAGCCATTCACGAAATCGACGAGGCTATCGCCGAAATTAAGCGCGCGGCCATCGACGACGGCAAGGACCTTAACGATCACCCGCCGGTGGACACCCACGTAGCTTGGGCCGGACGTCTGCATCGCGCACTGCAACTCCTGGATAAGGCGCATCAGGACATCTCGCAGGAGGAAGACAACGCCTTCGCTCAGGGATTGCAAGCGCGCGCCTTCGAGCACATTGACAGGGCGCACCACCATGTCGAAGAGGCCATTCACCTCGTCGAATAGTTGCGCGTTCAACAATTGCTTTGCAGGGGCACGAATCTCGTGCCCCTTTTTTTATTACGGATCTTCAGGGAGCAATTCAGGAATCAGCGTTCGAGGTTTTCGTAAATCTTCCGGGCGTCCGCTAGGCGCCCCATCACGTACGCCTTCTCCGCAGGGGAATTCCAGTCCGGATAAGCCGCGGTCGCTTCCGTGACGCGGTCGATCCAGGCCGCAAAATATTTTGCATCCTCCGGCGACCGCGGCCGCTTGCCCGCCACCGTGATGTAGATGGGGCTGGTGGTCGCATACACGTACTTGTCCAGGACGGGGTATTCGGCCTGATCGCTGGAAGCGCGCAAGACGCACCACCCGCTCTCGCCAATCGGCAAAGTGCCGGTCACATCGCTGGAAGTTCGGGCCGCATCCAGCTTCAGCGTCTGAGCCACTTGTCCGTCGCACACCACTTCGAGATGATCCACCGGCACAATCGAGCGCAGCTTCGCGGTGAATGGAACGCTGTTCTGCGCCTGCGGCAAGATCAATTCATCGCCAATTTGTTTTTCGCTCAGCGTGAATTCGAGCAGCGGCCCATTCGTCGCAAACGTCCGCCCGTTTTTGAGCGAATCGAGCCACGCCCGCATATTGAAATTTGACGTCCACCCCGACACCTGTGCGTAGACGCGGTTCATGCCCACCGGTCCCCGCAGCGAAGAAAAATTCGCCATCGCATCGGTCCCAGCTCCGGCTGGAATGCGGAAACCCAGGTTCAGCAGGCGATACCAAACCGCTGCGGTGGAGCGGTGGTCACTGAAACCGACGATCTCCATGTAGTCTAGTTTTCCCAGTGCCACGTCCACGGGCAATTCATCCGTGATTGTCCGCGTCGGCTTCGCGAAAGGGTCGGGCGCCTCGTCAAACGGATGCACCGCGCCCACCAGCGCGCGCTGCGCGTGGGCCATGTCGTAAACATCCGCGTTCATAGGATACAAACTGGCCGCCGCCGTGTTTGGATATCCGGCATACCCCGGCAGCAGGATGTGCCCTTCAATGTTCAGCAGGCCACGATGTCCCCAGTAGCTGGTATGAAATTCCTGTCCGTGCAGGATCAAATTGCGCGGCGTGGACGCCGTATCCAGTTGCTTGCCGGAGTAATCGATATCCGGAAAGCGCTGTTCCTTATTTACGATCAGATCGTTGACGATCGGCAGGTCTTCCGCTTCGGCTTGCTTCGCCAAATTCTCCGGAGTGTTGCGATACTCCCCGCCATAGTTCATGTGGACATGTAAATCGCCGGCAATCCAGCGCGATTGTTCTTCTCCGTGCCAGTCGAGACGAGCGAGCTTTATCGTCACGTACGCGGCGGGTTTTTGTCCTGTAACAATCGTTTGTGTTTGAGGCTGGTATCCGAATCCCTTCATTACATCAATTCTCAAAGCGCCTGCTGGCACCGCAATTTCGCAAACCGTCTTGCCTGAGTCGAAGTAATGCGCCTCAAACAGCCTTTCCGCGCGGTTATATCCGTCGTCAGCCGCGATCCACGCGTCCTGCGGGGCATAGAATTTTCCATCGTCGCCGACAATCGAAACGCGCGCCTGGGTCTTCTCGCCTACTTCATTTTCGACGCTCAACCA
>Ga0209040_10000090_pt1 | contig 55229 bp, 46 predicted proteins | sample BogFormECP12_OM3_FD_188240 | JGI IMG/M metagenome (GOLD analysis project Ga0209040, IMG submission 188240) | Bog forest soil microbial communities from Calvert Island, British Columbia, Canada - ECP12_OM3 (SPAdes) (version 2) | ecosystem: Environmental > Aquatic > Freshwater > Wetlands > Bog ... | reverse complement strand
TGAGGCGGACCTGGCGGCGGGCCTCAAGACGAAACACGTGGCGGCGGCGGCGCTTGACGTTTTTACCGAAGAGCCGCTCAAGAATTCGCCGCTGACCGCGCTGGAAAACGTGATCCTCACGCCGCATGTGGGCGGATCCACGTTCGAGGCGCAGGAGGCCGTGGGGGTGCAGATTGCGCAGCAGGTGAAAGAGTATCTGAAGCACGGCGTCATTCAGAACGCGGTGAACGTGCCGTCGGTCTCGGCGGAAGAATATGCGACCATGCAGCCCTACATTGTGCTGGCGGAACGCATGGGATCATTTCTCTCGCAGGTTTCGGAGGGCAGCATTGAAGAAATTTCGATCCGCTACGGCGGGCACATCGCGGAATGGAAGACGGAGCTGATCCGCAACGGGGCGATCAAGGGCATTCTGAACGAGGCGCTGGAGGAAAAGGCGAATCTGGTGAACGCGGCCACGATTGCGGAGGAACGCGGGTTGCGTGTGCTGGAATCGCACAAACCGAAATCGTCGACCGGAGGCGCGGGCAGCGTGCTGTCGATTTTCCTGAAGAGCTCCTCGGAAGAGCACCTGGTGAAGGGCGCGGTGCTGCATGGGGACGCGCCGCGACTGCTACATGTGGATGGCATCGACGTGGAAGCGCCGCTGGAGCGCAACCTGATTTACTTGCGCAACCGCGATGTTCCGGGCGTGATCGGCAAAGTGGGCACAATCTTAGGCGAAGAATCGATCAACATCGCCGACTTCTCGCTGGGCCGACGCGGTGCCGATAAAGATTCCGAACAACCGCGAGAGGCGATCGCGGTGGTCCACGTCGATGGGAGGGTGACCGACCAAGTGCTGGCGAAGCTGCGTACGATTCCGGCGGTGCAGAAGGCGAAAGCGGTGCGGCTGTTCTGAAGCGTATTCACCGCCGAGATCGCCGAGCGCGCCGAGAAAACGAAGATCACAACCATGATTGCCAGAGTTTGCTGTTTCTCGGGTTTTTCTTCTCGGCGGCCCCGGCGGCCCCGGCGTTCTCGGCGGTGAAGAAAAGTATCTACGATTCGGACTCTTCCCGGCGCAATTTGCGGGTTTCGGCCAGCAGGGCCATGGAGTGCATCAGGTTCTGCAGAGTGACAATGCCGATCAGGCGCTGGTCTTCGACGACGGGGATGATGCTGGAATTGCGGGCGGTGAGTTTGCGGAAGGCCGAACCCAGCGATTCCTGGCGGAGGGACACTTCAAAAATCTTGTTCATCACCGCCTGCACGTAGCCGTTCCCTTCCGCGCGCAGAGCGTCGAGAATGCGCTGTTTCGAAATCACTCCCACCATATCCATGCCGCGAACCACGGGAAAATCATCCTGCAGCGAATGGACGGCTTTCTCGAGTGCGTCTTCCAAAGTGTCAGCCGGGGAAAGCGTGGCGAAGTCGGTGAGCATGACTTCTTCCAAGCGAACGTTGTCGAGCACGGACTGAAATACCAGGGCGCGCTCCTCCAACTGGGCGGCGGAGAAAACGATGACGCCAACCATGGTCAGCCAGCTGTCGCTGAACAGGCCCGCGATCATCAGGACCATGGCGATGGCGTTGCTGATGGAAACGGCGCGGCGCGTGGCCGTGGAAGCGTCGAGGGTGCGGGAAAAAAATGCGCGCAGAATGCGTCCGCCATCGAGAGGATAGGCGGGCATGAGATTCAAGATCGCGATCCAAAGATTGGCCCACACCAGGCTTTTGGGCAAGTTTGTCGCTTGCAGGAATGGCCACTTCCACAGTTCGATTCCGCGCCCGGAGGCGGTGACCACGCCGGCCGCCAGCAATGCGCAAGCTAGGCTCACGAGTGGTCCGATCAGCGCCAGCCGGACTTCCCGCTGCCACAGCAGAGCCGGAGACTGCGGCTTTTCGACGTGCGATTCGTCATACAGAACAACGCCGGTCAGCGGCAGCAGAATCACGGCCTTCGGGATGAGGCCGACGCGCCGCGCGGCCAGCATGTGTCCGCATTCATGGGCGGCGACACAAGCGAGCAGAATGCCCACGATCGCCAGGTCGCGAGGTCCGGTGGCGTTGTCCTTGCGCAACGCGTAGTCCGTCCAGAAGATAAACATGGGCAGGATTAGGAAGGTCAGGTGGATGCGGACATCCACGCCGAACAGGCGCCCAACCGGGATCGACCAGCTTCGCATAAGGCTTCGCTACTTATATTCTACATGGATGGATATAGTGGGTGCGGCATCCAAGAGTACAGAGCCATGCGGGTGATCGCGGGCAAATACCGAAGCCGGCCGCTGCGTTCGCTGCGCGGAATGGACGTCCGTCCCACATCGGACCGGCTGCGGGAAACGTTGTTCAACGTGCTGACGGCGGGGAATCCTGCGGCGCTCGAGGGCAGCGTTTGGCTCGACCTGTTCGCGGGCACGGGAGCAGTGGGAATCGAAGCGCTCAGCCGCGGAGCGAAGGAAGTTCATTTCGTGGAACATTCCGCCGTGGCCGCGGATGCGATTCGCGCCAATCTGGAGAGCCTGGGCATTACCGACGGTTTCAAGATCCTCCAGGAAGAATTGCCGCGCGCTTTCTGGCGGATGGAACGGCAGCACGTGGCGGCCGACGTGGTGTTCATCGATCCTCCGTACCGCATGCAGGATGCGTACATGAAGACACTGAGAGCGCTCGCGGATTCGTCGCTGGTATGGGCGATGTCGGTGGTGATTGCCGAGCACGAAAAGAAGTTCGATCCCGGCGAGGAATATGGGCCGCTGCGCAGGTTCCGCAAACTGGCGCAGGGCAGCGCAGCTCTCAGTTTCTACCGCATGGGAAGCGCGGGGGATGTGCGGGTGTGAGCAGGCGCAGCTTTCAGACGAAAGATTCGTTGGCCGCACGCGTCGGCGCTACATGATCAATTCGTTGGTGCGGCGAACGATGGGATGCTGCATCTCTTCCAGATCGTTCTTCACCATGTTCAGCCCGTAAACGCATTCCTCGAAATTCTTCGAGAGAGTGGCGAACAATGGCGCGACCTTGGCGTATTCGAAGTGTTCGAATTTGGAAACGATGTAGTAGCTTTCCTTGCCGGCCTTCACCCACTCGATGAAACTTTCCAGGCGCTGGCGGCGCAGCCGGAAGTGATTGATGCTTTCGGGGAACATGCCCGCCAGGAACAGAGTGTAGTCGCCGATATGTTTGCGCACCTGGCGCTCCCGGTCAAACGAAGGCGCGGGGCCGTAGACCGGATCGGATTCAATCAGCATCTCGCCGACGTCGGCCAGCGGACGGTTGGACGCGTCGTGAACTTTGAAAAGTTGATCGGCTTCGCAGAACTCGGCCAGCAGATGGGAAACGTAGGCGACGATCTGCGGATCACGAATGCCGATTTCTTCGGCGTAATGCCGCCCCACCAGATCCTGAAACAACTCCTGCAGCGGATGCGATTCCGGAATCATTTATGAGCCCCCTGAACTCCGCAGCGCGCACGGAGTTTCAGCCACCTGCCAGTGTTGATACCTCAGTTCGATTGTGGAACGCAAGTGACTTTTGTTTATCGGCATGATTTGTTTTTCCGATCTGTTAGAGTGCGGCGTGCCGCACTAGAGTTCTCAGCGCGTTTTGCTGGCACCCAGATTGGTCGGCTGCTAATTCCGGCGTTGGCGGTGTTCTATCCCATGTAGAATGAGCGGCCACGGGAGGGGAATCGCATGAGTCAACAAAATCTGGATCATCAGAATTTGAATCGTGAGAATTTGCAGCGGCAGAACATTTCCAGCGGCACCGCGTGGGAGCCCATTGTTGGTTACTCTCGTGCGGTGAAGGTGGGATCGTATGTGCACGTTTCGGGTACAACCGCGACCGGGCCGGAGGGGAAGATCGTCGGCGTGGGAGACGTGTACGCGCAGGCGGTGCAGTCCTTGAAAAACATTGAAAGCGCATTGCACAAGGCTGGCGCCAGCATGAAAAATGTCGTGCGCACTCGCATCTATGTCACCAACATCGCCGAGTGGGAAAAGGTCGGAAAGGCGCATGGGGAGTTTTTTCGTGACATTCGCCCAGCTACGTCGATGGTGCAGGTGAGCGCGCTGATCTCGCCCGAGATTCTGGTGGAGATTGAGGCGGATGCCGTAGCGGGGGCGTAGTGGCGCGCGACTTCCAGGCTGGCCGTGAACTGGCTGAGAAAGCCGGACCGAGCCGGGAGGGCATCCTTTACGCAATTTTCTTGACAAGCGCTTCGGCGCGAGCATAATGCGTCAATCCGGCTTGCGATGTCGAATTCGCTTGCAAGCCAGTGAAAGGCCGAAGGAGGGGTTATGAGCGTGCTGGAGTTGTGTGACCGCGAAATCGCCGCAGTCGGTCTGGAAGCCACCGTGGCCGATGCCATTCATAAGATGCTCGACCGGCACGTGGGGGCCGTTGCCGTGGTTGACAGCGAGTATCGGGTGGCGGGAATTTTTACCGAGCGCGATGTGCTGCGAAAAATGGCGCTGAGCCATGTCGACCCGAGAACGACTTCGGTGCGCGACCTGATGACCACTCCGGTCGAGATGGCTACGCGCGGCACGCATGCCGGCGAGGCCTTAAGCATCATGTTGGAGCGGCACTTCCGTCATCTGCCGGTCGCCGACGACAACGGCAAGCTGCTGGGAATTCTTTCCATCCGGAATCTGCTGGAGTGGCGCGTCGACGATCTGAGTCACGAACTGGATTCGCTCGAGCAGTACGTTTCCAACGACGGGCCCGGGGGCTAAGGCCCCAAAGCGTTATGCCCGCCGTACGCGGCCCTAAAGGGCCGCTCTTCCGCCTGCTTGATCATCTGCTACAGTTCCTGATATTCATTTTCGCGGCTTGCGCCGCGCGGAGTCTGGGGTCTCGGCCTACCGGCGCGGCTGGTCGTTCACGATGAGCCGCGGTCAATCTAACAATCTGGGGAAAGGGAAGGTAATGAAGAAGATTTGCACTACTGTGGTGGCAGTTGCTTTGTTTTGCCTGGGGACACAGGGGATCGCTCAAACTTCAAGGCATGTCGCGGTTCACGCGGGGCATCTGTTGGATGTGAAATCCGGGAAGTTGCTCGCAGACCAGACGCTGGTAATTGAAGACGGACGAATTGTGAGCGCCGGCGCCGCGGCGGATGCGAAGATTCCCGCCGATGCGGTACGCATCGAACTGCCCAACGCAACCGTGCTGCCGGGATTGATTGACGCGCACACCCACCTTACCTACGATCCCACGTTCGGTTACCAGGAGCTGGGAATTTCGGTTGCGCGCCAGACGCTCACCGGCGCCAAGAACGCGCGGCTCACGCTGCTGGCCGGGTTCACCACGGTGCGCAACGTGGGCGCCGACGGATTCAGCGATGTGGCGCTGCGCGACGCCATCAACGCCGGAGACGTGCCAGGGCCGCGGATGCTGGTCAGCGGCCCGGCCATGGGCATCACCGGCGGGCACTGTGACAATAACCTGCTGCCCTCCGAGTATCACGCGGTGGGCGATGGCGTGGCCGACGGCATTGCCGCCGTGCAGCACAAGGTTCGCGAGAATATCAAGTATGGTGCCGATCTCATCAAGATCTGCGCGACCGGCGGAGTGCTCTCCAAAGGCGACGATCCCCAAGCGTCGCAGTACACGCTGGAGGAAATGAAGGCCATCGTGGCCGACGCCCATCGTCTGGGACGAAAAGTTGCCGCCCACGCCCATGGAGCGCAGGGCATTCTGTGGGCGTCAGAGGCGGGCGTCGATTCGATCGAGCATGGTTCCTACATCGACGACGCGGCCATCACGGAGATGAAAAAGAACGGCACCTATCTTGTGCCCACGCTTTACCTGGGAGATTGGTTCCTCGAAAACGCCGAACGAAATCACATTCCCGATTTCTATCTCTCCAAGGCCAAGGCCGTGATGCCGGTAGCGCGCAAGAACGTCGCGCACGCGTTTGCTAGCGGAGTGAAAGTTGCCTTCGGCACCGATGCCGCGGTTTATCCCCATGGCCTGAACGCGCGCGAGTTCAACGTGATGGTAAAGCTGGGCCTGACGCCGCTGCAGGCGATTCAGGCCGCGACCCTGAATGCCGCGGATCTCCTGGGCTGGGCGGGCAAGGTCGGCAGCCTGGAACCGGGAGCGTGGGCGGACATCGTTGCCGTGGATGGCGATCCCGTGAAGGACGTGACCACTCTAGAGCGCGTGAAGTTTGTGATGAAAGGCGGCGAGGTGGTGAAAAACGAGTACGGAAAGTGACTAGAAGCTACCGCCTGAATCGGTTTGGGAAGGGCACGGCTTTCAGCCGTGCCGCCAGGAGACAATAAAGACGAGGCTTTAGCCGCTGAGGACCCAGGGTTTTATGATTTAGCCTGCGGTGTTTGGCCGCCGCGCCCGCTCCGTGACCCAGTCCGTCCAGAACGATGATGCGCCGCTGGCCAGCAGCGACGCCTTGCCTTCCACGGCGTCCACGAAATTCTCCAGCATGGGATAGTGCAGGTTGGCGTGCGGCGGAAGATTTTCGCGGCCTCCGGGATAGATGAGATCAGCGCCATTCAGCGGGGATAATTCCATCTCGCCGTCGGTGCCGCGGATGCGGCATTCGTCGCGGCTCACGCGGGAGTGCCAGCGAACGTCAACGATTCCTCGGACTCCGCCCGCGTACTCGATCATCACAGTGGCGTTGTCCTCGACCGCATAATAATGCACGACGTTGGATAGCTGCCCCGTTACTCGCAGCGGCTGGCCGAAAAGAAAATTCAACACGTCGATACGGTGCGAGGCGATGTCGAACAGCGGTCCGCCCCCGGCCTTCGCGGGATCGACCAGCCAGCTGCGGCTGCCTGTGCCGTCAAACCAGTTGTGGCAGGTGAGTTCGGCCAGAACCGGCGTACCGATCGCGCCCGCTGCGAGCAACTCCTTCGCGCGTTGCACCTTGGGATAACAGCGGCGATAGTAGGCCACGCCGAAAGTCTTGCCACTTTCCTCAGCAGCCTGGAGCATAGTCCGCGCCTCGGCCGCGTTCATGGCCATGGGCTTTTCGCAAATCACGTGCTTGCCCGCGCGAAGCGACTGAATGGTCTGTGGCGCGTGCAGAAAAACCGGCGTGCCGACGTAAACCGCATGAACCTCGGCATCAGCGAGCGCTTCATCGAGCGTCGACCACGCGCCCACGCCGTAGGCAGCGGCTTTCGCCGGATCGCGGGTAACCAGGCCGTACAGGCGACTGCGGGGCTCGGCCTGGATCGCGGGGATGACGCGGCGGATTGCGATGTCGCCGATTCCGATGACGATCCAGTTGAGCATGGAGCTTTACACAAGCTTGCAAAACCCGGCGGACGAATGCGTCCGCCGCCACGTGATCATGGTAGAAAATGAAAGGCCGGCCTGAGCCGGCCTTAGATTCGATCTTGTAACCGAAACTACTTCTTGGGGGCGATCGCGTCCTTCGCGGCCTTGGCGACGCGGAACTTCACCACCGTCTTGGCCTTGATCTGGATGGGTTCGCCGGTCTGCGGGTTGCGTCCCACGCGAGCCTTGCGGTGCGCCTTCACCAGACGGCCCAGGCCGGGCACAACGAAAATGCCGTTCTTCTTGGTTTCTTTGATAGCGGTGTCGGCCAGATGCTCCAAAAACGCCGCCGCGGTTTTGTTGGGAAGCTCGGTTTTCTCGGCGAGATGCCGGATGAGCTGTGTCTTGGTCAAACCTGCAGCCATGTGTTGCCTCCTCGAAAAATCAGTTTAATACCAGCGGGGCCTATCTTATACCTTATCGGCTGTGGAAAACACCTTATTTTACAAGGGTTTTCTAATTATCGAACGCGCAAACGGCCATGTTTACAGGGCTTCCCAATCATGCCATCGCCGGAGCAGGCCTGTCATGCGTACCAGCGTAGTAACCGGGAAGGTAAGGTTTCAAAGTTTCAAGGCTGCAGAGTTTCAAAGTAACGGCTTTGAACCTTGAAACGTTGAAACCTTGAAACTTCAAGCGTTCCTTACCCCCGTGGTGGAATCGCACGATGGGATGCCATAATGACTTTCAGGGAGTCTCCGATTGAGTTGTGCCATTTGTGAGATCCGCAAGGAGAAACGCTTTTGCCCCGCTGTTCACGGGCGCATTTGCCCGCAGTGCTGCGGCGAGCAGCGCGAAGTGACGCTCGATTGTCCGAGTGATTGCCCGTATCTTCGGCAGGCGCGCGAGCACGAGAAGCCACGCTCTTTGAAACAAGATCAAGTCGACCCGGCGGGATTATTCCTGCAAATCGAAATCTCCGATCAGTTCATGTATGAGAAGGAACATCTGCTGATGGGCCTGACCTACGCGCTGGCCAAGGCGGCCCGCGCCGACCGCAGCCTGCACGATCAGGATCTGACCACTGCGCTTTCTGCTTTAACTAGCAGCTACGAGCGGCGGGTGAACTCGGGCCTGCACTACGAACAGCCGCTGACCAGCGAGCCGCAGCGCCGGGTCGCAGCCGAGATTGAAACCATGGTGAAGGAATACCGCGAGGCCGAGCAGACGCATACGGGCTACTCGTCCCTGCGCGATTCCGATGTGCTGAAGGCGCTCGTGTTTCTGGTGCGATTGGCGCACGGGCGGACGTCGGGGCGACCAAGGTCGCGGGCCTTCGTGGAATTTCTGTTCGCGCAGTTTCCTGAGAAAGATCCAGGACTGGTTGCGCCGCAGGAAACCGGCAGCCGGATCATTCTGCCATAGCGCCAAGGCTTCAAAGTTTCAAGGTTTCAGAGTCTCAACGTAGACACTTTCGAAACCTTGAAACCTTGAAACGTTGAAACCTTCTCACTGCGTTATTCTCCGCACCGCTTGCCCCGCCGGCAACGCGTCGAGCAGCTCGCGAATCGTTTTCTTCAGAACTGGATGCCGTACTTCGGGAGCGATCTCCGCCAGTGGTTGCAGTACGAAACGGCGCTGGTGCATCGCCGGATGGGGGATGGTTAATTCCGGCGAGTCGATGACGGCATCACCCGTCATGGGATCGACAAAGAGCAGGATATCGATGTCGATGGTGCGCGGACCTTTCTTCTGCCGGCGTTGGCGGCCCATCTGCCGCTCGATGTCGAGCAATGCGGCCAACAATTGCTCGGCTGTCGCGGTGGTTTCGAGAGTGACGGCGCAGTTCAGGAACCATGCCTGGTCCGCGAACTCGACCGGCTCGGTCTCGTAGAACGAAGAAACCGACACGACTCGCCCCGCGGTTTCCAGCCGTGCGATCGCGTCGCGAAGCTGATGCTCGCGGTCCCCGACGTTTGATCCCAGCGAAAGGTAGACGAGGTTCAGCACTTGGGCACGCTGTTCAGTTGTACTCTGCAAAATTACGCGGCACAATCCCGAGTGGCGTCAAAGCTGACAAGAAGTCTCGAGACAACGAAGCCTGCCCAGCCCGCACCGAAGGTTCCATTACCTTGGTGACTATCGTGCCTCTTCTTCAGCACCCTAAAATCTCCCTATGACGTTGGACTCTCTACTGCTGAGTAAGGACCCGGAGTTGGTGCGTGTCATCCGGCCGACGCTGGAAAAATTGTCGATTGACGTGGAAATCTGCCATGAGGCGCGCGCGGGCGTCGACATTCTCATTTCCGACAAATTCGATGCCGTGATTGTGGATTGCGACGATCTGAGTGGCGGCCTGGAAGTCCTGCAGGGTCTGCGCAACACTCCCAGCAACAAGAATTCTGTTGCCTTCGCCATTCTGAACGGGAAGAGGACGACCACGCAGGAGGCCTTCGGCATGGGCGCCAACTTCGTTCTGCAGAAGCCGATCAGCGCCCTCAACGCGTCCCGTTGCTTTCATGCGGCGCTGAATTTCATGGTGAAGGAACGCCGCCGGTATTTCCGCCAGCCGGTGAAGATGCAGGTCAAAGTCGTCTACGAAGGCAAGACTCTGAATGCCACCAGCACGAACATCAGCGAGGGCGGCATTGCCCTGATGCTGCGCGAGGCTCCGCCGAAAGGCGCCGCGCCTCATTTGAAGTTCACACTGCCGGAATCCAACATCAGCCTGGAAGTGGAAGCCGAAGTCGCCTGGGTCGACGTTAAAGGCCTGGCGGGGCTCCGCTTTCACAACATTCCGAAGAGCAGCCTGGCCCAGCTCGAACAATGGCTCGACGAGCAAATCGAACGCGAATTCCCCGGAACCAAAGAACGCGTGGCCGCGGCCGAATCCGAAACCCTGCACTAAGCTTTGCTTTTGCGCGGCAAGCTTATCGCTCCCCTCTGGAATTTCACCAGGGCTGAAGCCCGCGGAGATTGTCCTCGCTTTACGCGGCACTGAAGCGCCGCTCTTTCACGGAACCGCATACGCCGTTTGTGCTCCTTGAGTTCTAAATCCCGCATCCTTCCCCGGGGTATCTTTCTTTGGACTTGCGCCTCTCTACACTCGTGGCAATCTTGATAGATCACGGAGAGAGGGAAATGTTGAACAAGGATTTCCGCATCGCCAAGGTACAACGAACGCTGCGCTGGTTTGAAGAGGATATCCCGCTGCTCAATATGCGGGTGAAAGATCTGTCGCAAGAGCGCCAGGAGTCGGCGCGAAAATTTGCCGCCGCGGTGATTGATCAGACTCGCGCTGAGCTGGAAAGACTGCTGCGGGAACAGCCGCACGACCTTCACGAGCAGAGCGAGATGCCCTGTCAACCTGCGGACTGAGTGCGGATTGGAATGCGGGTCGCGGAAGGAAAGAAACAGCAGGTCCCTCCACTACGCCGTCGCTTCCGCTCCGGCTTCGGTCGGGATGACACTTTAATTCTTAACTTACGACTTTACAGCGAAGATCCCGCAGCGGCCTCGGCGCTGGTGGGAAAGCTGGCGCGGTCTTCCCCGGGGAAGGTCACTTCCTCCCACAGAGTCTTGTCGCGGAGGATGCGTGAGACCAGCGCGGTGTGCATGGCGTGACCGGCGCGGTCGGCGACCACGTTGCCCAGAATCTGCTTTCCCAGCAGCGCCAGGTCGCCCACCAGATCCAATACTTTGTGGCGCACGAATTCGTCGGGGAAGCGGAGCGGGCCGTTCTCAATCCCGTCGCGGGTGAGCACGATGCAGTTTTCGCGCGAGGCGCCGCGAATCAGGCCCATATTGCGCATGGCTTGCTCGTCCTCGCGCGAACCAAAAGTGCGCGCCGCGGCGATGTGCTTCAAATAACTTCCGTTGGTGAGCTCCACCTGAAAGGTTTCTTTCCCGATGAGCGGATGGGGGAAATTAATCGAATAAGAAACGGAATAGGTGTCCGAGGGATACACGGCAATGAATTTGTTTCCCTCGCGCAACTCAAACTCGCGGCGGATCTTCAAATACTGCCGAGCCCGCCTTTGCTTGCGGATGCCCGCCTTGCGAATCATCTCGACAAACGGCCGCGCGCTGCCGTCGAGAATGGGCAATTCCAGGTTATCGAGCTCGACGATCGCGTTATCGATCCCCATCCCGATAAACGACGAAAGCACGTGCTCGGTGGTGGAAATGAGCACGCCCTTTTTCATCAGGCTGGTGGCGTAGCTGACGCGGGCAACGTTGCGGCTGACGGCCTCGATTTCAAATCCGTCGAGATCGGTGCGGCGGAAGACGATGCCCGTGCCGGACGCTGCCGGCAGGATGCGCATGGAAACCGGAGCGCCGCTATGCAGCCCGACGCCACTACATTCCACCGCGGAGCGGATTGTCTGCTCGTGGGTCAAGAATGAATCAGAAAGTGTTTCTGTGAATGCAGTAGATTACGCCACGGTTACAAAATCTGTCTGTGGCAAAAAAGCCACACTCCGTGGTGGCAGGCGATTCCCAGGCGGGTGTGGATTACGGTGTAACTATCTGGGGAAGAGTATGTTACAAGACGTTTCCTGAATATTCACACTTGCCGGCGCATGGCATCCTCTTTACTCTTCTTTACGAATGAGCACTTTTCAGTGCTTCCCGTTCTGCTTCCCGGCCGGCTTGTTGGGGTTGTAGCCGGAGTTGGGGTCGAACATGGCAGGGTCGAGTCCCTGATTGATGGTCACCGAGTTGATGAAGCGCTGGCTGGCCATATCGCCATTGAAAAAGCGGGTGACATTGTAGGGCGCCATAATGCCGGAGACCGGCCGGTAGTTCTCGTAAACCTCTTCTTCCAGATTTTTCTGCCGGTCGACCGGATCGCGCCAGGTGAACGTTTTTTTGACCGGAAGGTGCGAATCGTTGTCGAAGTAGAGTGTGACGCTTTCGTCCTGCGCGTTGATCAAGGTCACCTGCTGCGAAGGATGTTGTGCGGCGATGGCGAATCCTTCAAACAGCAGCACCACGGCAGGATCATTCACCCAGCTGCGCAGGATGGTATCGAGCGAGAAACGGCGGCGCCGCAGGTAGTCCTCGAGATCTTGTTTCTCGACGGTGTGCACACCCTTGTAGGTGATCTCGTAACCCTTGTTGCCGACGTAGAGTTCGGTGACGTCGCGCTCTTTGGTGAGTTCGACGCGCTCTTTGTCGGGGTACTCGGCGAAGCTCCAGAAAATCACGCCTCCGCTGCTGGGCCGGCCATGATGGAAGCCGTAGCTGCGTCCTTGCTGCTCGCGGTCGCGAATGGTCAGGTAGGCCTGTCCGCCCAGCGCCTGAACAGCCTGATCGATCAGGGCCTTGGCCTTGCGGGCGTTTTCTTTATCCGCGGAAATGGCGGGCGCCGCCTTGGCAGGCGCAGAAGTGACGGGCGCAGAAACGGCCGGCGTGGAGCCAGCCTGCGCGGAAGCCGGCGGCGGCGCCTGAGGCGCGTTCTGCCGCGGCGATTCGCCCGCCTGCGACCAGGACGAACACACCAAAACCAGAATCGGGAGAAACTGTTTCATTCCGCTTGAGGGAGTGATCGAGTGCAATCAGAATTGTAGCGTCTCTTGTGGACTTTCCGCCTGCGGCAGTGAAAGCTCCTTTCTTCTCTTAGATGCAGAAAACCGCGAGAAGGCCAGCCGGCGGAGGGCGTTTTTACCAGCAGCCCTCGCTATTTCGTAGATGGTTTTGGGAAGGGCACGGCTTCAGCCGTGCCACACGGAGCAGACAAAATACAGGGCTTTAGCCCCTGAGGGAATGCTCGCTCTTAACAGATTGGCCCATCACGAAATAGCTAGATAGCGTCTATTTGAGTTTGCGCTTATCCCACCAGCACCGCGCCGCCGTTCACGTTGAAGACTTCCCCCGTGATAAACCCGGCGTGCTCGGTGCACAAGAACAGCACGGGACCGGCAATCTCCTCAGGCGTGCCCACGCGGCCCAGCGGAATCGTGCTGCGAATTTTCTCGCCCGTCTTCGGATCAGCCAGGGCCCCGGCGCTCATGTCCGTATCGACCCAGCCGGGGGCGACGCAGTTTACATAAATGCCGGCGGAAGCCAACTCGCTCGCCAGGCTCTTGGTCAGACTGATCAAAGCGCCCTTGGTCGCGGAATAATCACAATGAAAAGCCTCGCCCCGCTGCCCGCTGGTGGAGCTGATCAGCACGATATGTCCGGCGGGCGCGCCGGTGCGGTCCTGCGCTTTCATCTGAACTTTCATTTGAACTTTCATTTGCCCAACCGCGTGCTTGACCAGCCCGAAAACTCCGTCAAGATTGACGGCCAGCGTCGAGCGCCACTGCTCATCGCTCATGCGTTCGATGGGCACGTCCTGCTCGGGCCATACGCCGTGGTTGGCGACAAGAATGTCGATCCGGCCGAATTGCCGCACGGTCTCGGCCACGAGCGCCCGGGCCGCCTCAGGATTATTCAGATCGGCAGCGAGGGCGTGACAGACGCCCGCGCCACATTCCTTGGCCAGCGCCTCAGCCTCAGACCGCGCGCTGCGATAACTGAATGCAACCTTGGAGCCGGCGGCAGCAAACATCCGCACTGTAGCCGCGCCAATGCCGCGCGACCCGCCAGAAATGAGAGCGACTTTTCCGGAGAGTGAAAGAGGGATGGACATCAGACTAGTGTCCAGTTTCCGGCCCGCGGTTGCAAGCGGGAGGAGGGCTTGGAGTTAGTAGCGCCGCCGTCCCGGCGGCTGTCGCGGTGGCGTCCCCGCCACCGCAGCGTGGGCGCGACGCCCATGCTACAGCTGGCAAAGCCTGCCCTGAGCGAAGTCGAAAAGATGCCGGCGCTACGAGCCCGACGGCGTCCGCTCCGACCGCAGCCCGCGCAGCAGCACGCGCACCAGCATGCCGTCGAAGCGCGTGCCGCTCATTTTCGACAGCTCATCCAGAGCCTGCTCCGGCGTTCGCGCGGAAGCGAACGACTGCTCGGTCACCATGTTGGCATACGCATCCGTGAGGCCGATGATGCGCGCCCACAGCGGGATCTCCTCGCCCCGCAATCCATCGGGATAACCCGAGCCGTCAAAGCGCTGGTGATGATGTTCAATCGCCTCCCGCATCCTCTGACCGTGCGGGATGATGCCGACAATCTCCGCGCCCACGTGGGCGTGCATTCTCACCTGCAGGAATTCATCTTCGCCGAGCGGGCCCGGCTTGTTAAGGACGTGCTCCGAAACGAAAATCTTGCCGACGTCGTGCACACGGGCGGCATACACCAGATCGGCCGTTTCCTCGGGCGACAGACCCAGGCCACGGGCAATCACCTCGGTATAGCGCGCCACCAGATCGCCATGGCCGGCGGTCTGCAATTCGCGCGACTCGGCGGCCCGGCTCAACGATTCGATGGCTTCCTTCAGCAGCGGCACGTTGCAGTCTTCCTCCTGCTCGTGCTCGCCGCCGCACAGCTTGTGCAGGGTGGAAGTCAATTCCTCGAGCTGCTCGGGCCCGGTGCGCTCGCGCTGCAGGAAGCCCTCGATATACGCCGAAATCTGCTGGCGCTGGCGGGCGAAGACCTGGCCTTCGACGAATTCCTGCGCCGTCGACACCCGGTTTCCGCCCGAGCGCTTCGAGACATACATCCCCGAATCAGCCACGCGGATGATGTCTTCGATGGAGAAGCCGTGCATGGGAAAACTCGCGACCCCGAAGCTGCCGGTCACGTGGTGTTCGGCCAGCATGGGGTCGCTGGCCAGCCACTGGCGCAGGCGCTCGGCCAGCACCTGCGCCTGTTCCGCGCCCGTGTCAGGCATCAGCACGATGAACTCATCGCCGCCATAGCGTGCCACCACGTTCGACTGGCGCGACTTTTGTTCGAGCAACCGGCCGATGCGGGCCAGCACGAGATCGCCCTCGAAGTGGCCCATAGTGTCGTTGACTTCTTTAAACTTGTCGAGATCGATCAGCACCACCGAGAACGGACGTCCCGATCGCGAGGCACGTTTCCACTCCGCCGACAACGCTTCCCAGAAAAATCGCCGCGTCTTGATTCCCGTCAGACCGTCGGTAATGGACTGCTGCTGTAGTTTCTGAAAAACGAACGCGTTGTGCAGCGCCGTGGCCAGCAGGTCGGCCAGCGTGTTGAGAATCAGAACGTCCTGCGGAGCAAACGCATTCTCGCTGCGGCTTTCAATGTTAAGCACGCCCATCAGCGACTCGCCGTAGGTGATGGGGATGCAGAGCACGGCGCGCGAATCCGGCAGAATTCCCGAGAGATTGCCGGGCAGCGCGTTCTGCACCAGGGCGCGTTCACCGGTGCGCGCCACGCGGCCCAGAATCCCGTTTCCCAGCGGGATGCGTCTTCCCATGGCGTGCGCGGTTACACCCGCCTCGGCCTTGATCTCGATCTCCTTGGTCCCGTAGTCGAGCAGGCCGACGCCGATGTGATCGAAACTGAAATTCTTCTGAATCTCGCTGGCAATCTCGCCCAGCATGTGCACCGGATCGTCGCTGGAGATGGCGGTGCGGGACACATTGTTGAGGAAAGCCAGTTGCCGCGAACGGCGCAGTTCATCGCCGAACAGGCGGGCATTTTCCACGGCCACCGAAACCTGCCCGGCAGCCGTGACCAGCACGTCGAGGTCGCGTTGTTCGAACACGAATTCCCGGTCCGGATTCATCGCCACCATAATCCCGGATGCTTTGTTGCCCGAGGACCGGGTTCCCAGAAAAATGGGCGCGGCGATCAGGCATTTCGCCGGGCGTTGCGGCACATGGCTGATGCCCAGTTGTTTTCGCGTGTTTTCCAGATCGGAGCGGATGAGCAGCGGTTCGCCGTTGCGGATCACAAATTCGGTAAACGCGTTCCGCAGTTCGCGGCTGCGCTTGGGCAGCACGCGATTGTCTCTGACTTCGAGTTCGAAACGAATCTGTTCCGATTCCTGAAACGCGATGTAGAAATGGCTGGTGTCGAAGATCTGCCCCAGTTCGACCTGGATGGTGCGAAGAATTTCGTCCTGATCGAGGCGCGAACTGATCGCCTTGCCGATGTCGGTCAGCAGTTCATACTCCTTGGTGCGGCGATGCGCATCGTGACTGACCACGTAGTTTTCGAGCGTGAGTCCCAGTTGCAGAGCAAGGCCGACCATCAGGCGCGGGCCGGAGGATCCAAACGCCCGCCGTTCCGCGTGAGGCAGCAGGATCACCCCGAAATTGTGCTCGCGCGTCTGCAGATTCACCGCGGTCAGATTGCGGACTTCCGCCTCGGCGAGAATCTTTTTGAACGCGGCGAAGGTTCCCATCGACGCCACCGGGAGGGGTTCGGTCATCTCAGCCAGATCGTGTATGGTGAAAATTCCGTTTTGCCGGTAGGCTAGTTCGCAGATGTAGTCGCCGGCTCCGCTCTTTTCCAGAGCCGCAAGGAACTCCGGCGAAAACCCTTGCTGTACCGAGGGCAACAGGCCACGCCAGCGTTCGGTAATCACGATGGCGGCGCGGTCCATCGGCAAAGCGCTGCGCAAGCGCTCCAGCGCGGCCCGCATGTTCGGCACCAGGTCCTCGGCGAACAGCAGCCGGCGCGGATCCACGCCCAGCGTCGACAGCGCCAGCGTGTTTTCCTGCACCGCATTGCGCTGGTTCTCAAACAGCACCATCACCATAGCGATGCCCAACAGCATCTGCGGTACAGGCCCAAACAGGCGGTTGGCGCTGCCGAACGGCTCGCCCATCGGACTCTGCAATTGCCCCACGGCCAGCAGCACTGCCCACAACGCTAGCGAGATGGCGAGCACCTGGAAGGCCAGCGATCCGCGTCTCTGGCTGTTCACATAGAACACTGCGGAGCAATAGAGCAGGATGACGGCCAGGCCCACGCCCAAACGAATCATGGGTTGCGCATCCGGCCGGAACACACCGTTGACCAGGTGCCCGCGCAGGGTGAGAAGTGCGAGCGCGACCCCGAATGTTCCCACGACGGCGTCGTACCAGCGAAAACGATACGAGGCGCGCATCAGCCGCGTCGAAACAAAGATGCACAGCGCCATCGCGACCAGAAAAAGCTCGCTGACGAAAAACGCGACCGCCGACGACGGGAAAGCGTCGAGCACGTGGTGCAGCGAGTAGGCGGCCCAGGCCCATTGCCACGCAAGAAAGTACGGCTGCCGGCTTTGCTGGTGGAGATAATAAAAGACAAGAAACAGCAGCACCGACACAAAGCCGGGAATCAAAACCGTCGTGATGACGACGCTGTTCATAGGATCGGCGAAAGACACCTAGCCATTCATGCTGGCTCAGTTTCGGAGGGAAACGGTGCTTCAATGTTTTCACAACAGCCATCCGAAGACAATAAGTTTTAAGGACAGTGTCCATCTTCGATATTCTTCTTGAATCAAAGGCCTGCGCGCCAATACGTTATGGCGCGTCCGCTTGACGATGTTTTTGCCTTACTCGTACCATCGAGAGTCAGGCCAGCTACGCTCGATCAGCAATCGTTCTATCATCCCCAATGCACGAATCCATCAGCTCATCTTCGTCCCAACCGAGAGTCCGCTTCGCGCCTTCGCCCACCGGCTTTCTTCATGTGGGCAGCGCCCGCACCTTCATCTTCAACTGGCTCTACGCCCGCCACCACGGCGGCACGATGATCCTGCGCCTCGACGACACCGACGTGGAACGCAATACCGACGCCTCAGTCAACTCAATTTTCGACGGATTGAAGTGGCTGGGCCTGAGCTGGGATGAAGAATACAAGCAGTCCGAGCGCGGAGAACTGCACCGGCAAATGGCCGAGGCCATCTTTCAAAAAGGCCTGGCCTACCGCGATTTCACCCCTGCGCACACCGGCGATAGCGAACGATCGGGCGCGCAAGGCACATGGCTGTTCAATCCCGGCATGCGTGAGCTATCACGCGAAGAGAGCGACCGCCGCGCCGCCGCGGGAGAACCGTTTGCCCTGCGTTTTCGTGTGCCGCGTGAAGGCGGACAGGTGGTGCGCTTTACCGACGCCGTTTACGGCGAGCAGATGAAGGCGGGCGCAGACATCGAAGACTTTGCCCTGTTGCGCTCCGACGGCATGCCGACCTATCACCTGGCCTCGTGTGCCGACGACGCGGACTTGCGCATCAGCCATATCATTCGCGGCCAGGACCATCTGTCGAATACGTACAAACATGTATTGATTTTCGAAGCCGCCGGTTTCCAGCCACCGCAGTTCGCGCATCTTCCCCTGCTGGTGGCGCCCGACGGCACCAAGCTTTCCAAGCGCCGTCACGGCCCGGTCGTGAGCGTTACCACCTATCGCGATGCCGGTTTTCTGCCCGAGGCGTTCATCAACTTTCTATGCCTGCTGGGCTGGTCGCCGAAAAACGATCGCGAGCAGATGAGCCTTTCGGAACTGACGGACACTTTTTCGCTGGAAGGAATCAACCGCGCCAACGCGGTCGTGAATTTCAAAGAGCCAGCGACCACTCCGGAGGAAGCATTCGACCCGAAGGCAATCTGGCTCAACGCCGAACACATTCGCGGCCTGAGCATCGACGATCTGAGCCAGCGCCTGTTGCCAATCGTGCACGAAGCCGGATTGAACATCACACCAGAAAAAATGCTGCGCATCACGCCGCTGATCCGCGAGCGCATCAAGCTGCTGCGCGACGTGCTCACCGCGGCCGACTTCTTCTTCGTCGACCAGCTTCCGCCGTACGATCCGGCCGAACTCATCCCGCAAAAGGGAGACGCCGCCATGGCGCTGAAAGTCCTGACGCGCGCGCGAGAAGTCCTGGCCAATGTCGAATTCAAGCACGACCCGCTGGATCACGCGCTGCGCGCCGCCGCCCAGGAACTCGGGGTGAAAGCCGGACAAATGTTCCAACCGGTTCGCGTCGCCGTCTGCGGCCGCAAGAATGCCCCGCCTCTGTTTGAGACGCTCGAAGTACTGGGGCGCGAAACCACGCTTAAGCGGATCGAACAGGCAATCCAGAAGGCTGGTTGAACGCGGGTAAAATCTCCGTCCCGGTGTTCAGCCCATCAGCCAGTACCAGCCTGCGACAACGGCTGCGACTGCGAGTGCGCACTGCACCCAGCGCGAGTAGGTTCGGTGTACTGATCCGTCTTCCCCGGTCAAGCGCGACATTTCAACGTAGGGCGTTAGCCCGCGCCGGAACCAACCTTCCACTTCCACCGTTTGACCGATAAAGGAATCCGCCGACCCGATCGCGAATAGAAGACGCGCGAAGGGAATCGTTTGGCGGTACAGCAGGAAGATCATTCCCGACGAATCGCGGAGAACCAGGTCCGGACTCCAGAAAACTCCCGGCACGCCGCGTCCCACGATCTCGCCCGTGAGCCGCACGGCCCGCGGACGCATCTGCGATACCTCTGTGTCCTCCAGGAGCCCGGCCACCGATGCGTTCTGAAACTCGCCGCGATATCGATAGGCCACTCTCAGTAGCCACGCGATCCCGCTGACGATCAGAAGAACTGGCTTGGTTGCCGCCGGCAGAGTGATTCCGAGATAACGGAACCATTCCGGCACCCACATCGCAGCCGCCAGAGTGCCCAGGCTCAACAAAGGCAACCCCCACACCAACAGCTGAATCGGAAATGTTCCCCAGACTACCCGCTGATCCGTCGGGAGCGGGTATTGCGGCGCTTGATGAGCGCTTTCAGACTCATTCAAGGCGCGCACCCGCAACGCGGTCAGCGGATGGGTGGAGTTGAGTTCGTAAAGGCGGGCCCACGGGTTGACCAGATCCCATCGCATGATCGCGGCTGCGCTGGCGGGATCTGTGCTCAGAGCGAGTGCGGCTCCGGAATGCAGGTTCGAGATTCCCATCACCGCCAGCGAGCCGGCAACACGGTATTCGCGGCGCATTTGCGCATCGACGGTTTTTCGGTGCAGAGCTTCTTTGTATTCGCCATCCGCCCTGACCATGCCGTAGGCAATCTTGATTAGAGCTGACGAGAGCGCGTCCGGTGTGTGCGTTACCTCGGCGGCGTAGTGATCGGCAAAATATTCGCGCGTGCGGTTGAGCAGCAGCACGACGAACTGGCTCACCCAATAGCAGACATAGGCGCCATAGGCCAGCGCGCGAAAATTACTGATGTTTCGAGTGAAGGCATAAATCTGATACAGCAACAGCGGAACCAGCGCCGCGACCGTCATCACCACAAAGTCCCAATGCTCGATGTGCCCGATTTCATGGGCTAGAACCGCATTGGCTTCCTCGACCGTGAGCACGTCGAGCAGGCCTTGGGTCACCACCACTCTGGAATCGCCCGGCGTGTGGCCGAAGGAGAACGCGTTGGGGGTCCCGCTCGGAATTACGCCGATCCGCGGAACTTTCAGTCCGCGTTCCGTGCACAGATTCTCAATAAACTCACGGTTCCGTGCCGGCAGCGCGGGATAAAGATCGTCCCAATGAATGGAAACGACCATCTCGATGAGCCACGGACCGATTAGATACTGGAAGCCGACGAAGACGATTGCGAAGGCAACCGCGCCCCACATTGGAATCCCAATCCGCGCGAGGTAAAGGTCTCCGACCGCGAAAAGCAGGCCGTACAAGGCGAGGAGAATCAGAATCGAACGCGTGAAGAATTTCACAAGAGCCTCCAAGAGAACGAAGAAACCGGGGCCCAGCCGATCCAGACGCCCCCATTTTACTATGGGTTTTCGGAAGGGGTAGAAACGAAATCTTGCATCGTGAATCCGCGCCTCTTTTTGATCTTGACGTAATGTACTTTGTAACATAAAGTACACTACATGATCGACCCTCAAGAACCTTTCCTTCGCCCCATCCCGAAGCGCTGGATTCCCCGCGAGATGACCACCGCACCGGCGCTCGATCCCGCCGAGCCCCGGGGATTCCTCGAACGGCGCTACGCGCTGCTGATCAACCCGTTCTATCCCAAGGACGCGAACGCCAGCTTCGGCAAGCACGTGCTCACGCCCACGCTGGCCCTGACCAGCTTCGCCGCCACGACGCCGGCGCGTTGGCGCGTCGAATACTGGGACGAGAACCTGCTCGACGGACGCCCCCCATTCCAGCCCCTCCCGCAGGTCGTCGGCATCACCGTCCATCTAACGTTCGCGCGGCGGGCGTACGAACTCGCGGATTGGTACCGCGCCCGCGGATCGAAGGTAATCTTCGGCGGCCTGCACGTTCTCTCCTGTCCCGACGAATGCGCGCCTCACGCCGACGCCCTCGCGCTCGGCGACGGCGTGCAACTCTGGCCCCGCATCCTGCACGACATCGAGGCGAACACCTTGCAGCCCCGCTACGTAGCCACCTACGAAAACGACTATTGCGACGATCCCGCCCCGCGCCGCTCGATTCTTCCCCGCCGCAGCTTTCTCACCACCACCAGCCTGATCGCCACCCGCGGATGCCACAACCGCTGTGGCTTCTGCTATCTCTCGACCGACGGCCTGCGCATGCCGTATCGCATGAAGCACCCCGAACAGATCGCTTCCGAGTTTCAAGAAAACGGCCAGCCCTACGCGGTGTTCATCGACAATAATCTCGGCTCGCGTCCCGACTACCTGCACTCCCTCTGCGCCGCGCTGCGGCCTCTTAATAAAATCTGGAGCGCCGCCGTCACCATTGACGTGACCGACGATCCCTCCCTGATCCGCCACATGGCGCTGGCCGGATGCACCGGCGTCTTCATCGGCTTCGAGTCGCTCTCCGACGACAATCTCGCCGCGTCTCATAAAAAGACGCCCAAGACCAGCGACTATGCCCGCCGCGTGCGCATCCTGCACGACTACGGCATCCAGGTGAACGGATCGTTCGTCCTCGGCTTCGACCACGACCGCAAAGACGTTTTCGCCCGCACCGCCGAATGGATTGAGGAGAACCGACTGGAGTGCGCCACCTTTCACATCCTCACGCCCTACCCGGCCACTCCGCTGTTTCGCCAGATGGAAGCGCAAGGCCGCATCCTGCATCGCGACTGGACGCTCTACGATACCGGCCACGCCGTTTTCCAGCCCAAGCACATGACTCCCGAAGAGCTCGAGCATGGGTATGTCTGGATCTACCAGCACCTGTTTTCCCACGCTTCGATCTGGCGCCGCCGTCCGGAAAGCCTGCAGGCCATCCCGCTCTATCTGGCGATGTCGTATCTCTACAAGCGCTCCAACCGCTTCTGGCACCTGCTGATCAAGCACGACCTGGTGAATCCAGTCTGGAAGCCGCTAGTGGAGATGACTAGGTGGCGGCATGTCCACTACCGCCGGCAATTGGCGCAGCGAGAATCCCTCAGTTCTTCTCCCGGCCAGGTAGTCTCGCCCGGAGTCTAAAGACAAATCATGGAGCCCCGGACGCCCCGTCCGGGGAGCAGCGCCGCGGAAGCGTCCCTCTTAGAATCGTGCCAGTCCCCGGGCGGACGAAGGCGTCCGCCCCTCCATGAGTGCCTCCTAATCGCGAAGCAGCAGCCCACGCCAGTGTTTCCTTGCGGTAAGATCAGAGCTATGAAAACGTCTGATACCGAGGCCGAGACCGGCGAACACGCCGCCCCTGAATCTCGCCCCTCAAACTTCATACGCGACATTTTTGTCGACGATCTGAAGAGCAACAAATACAACGGCAGGGTGCAGACCCGCTTCCCTCCCGAGCCCAACGGATACCTGCACATCGGTCACGCCAAGGCCATCTGCCTCGATTTCGGGCTCGCCGACGAATTCGGCGGCCATACCAATCTGCGTTTTGACGACACCAATCCCGAGAAGGAAGACACGGAATACGTCGAGTCGATCAAAGAAGACGTCCAATGGCTCGGCTTCCGCTGGGACGGCCTCTTCTACGCCTCGGATTACTTCGATCAGCTCTACGAGTGGGCGCTGAAGCTGATTCGCGACGGCAAGGCCTACGTCGACGATCTCTCGGCCGAAGAAATTCGCAAGTACCGCGGCACGCTGACTGAGCCGGGTAAAGACAGCCCGCATCGCAATCGCTCAGTCGAAGAAAACCTCGATCTGTTCCAACGCATGAAGGCCGGAGAATTTCCTGACGGCTCGCGCGTGCTGCGCGCTAAGGTCGACATGGCCTCGCCGAATCTGAATATGCGCGATCCGGTCATGTACCGCATCCTGCATGCCGAGCATCACCGCACCGGCAACAAATGGTGCATTTATCCGATGTACGACTATGCCCACGGCCAGTCGGATTCGCTCGAAAAAGTCACGCACTCCATGTGCACGCTGGAGTTTGAAGATCACCGCCCGCTCTACAACTGGTTCATCCAGCAGCTTGGCATCTTTCCGTCGCAGCAAATCGAGTTCGACCGCCTCAACTTGACCCACACGCTCCTGAGCAAGCGCAAGTTATTGCAGTTGGTTCAAGAGGGTAAAGTGCGCGGCTGGGACGATCCCCGCATGCCCACGCTGAGCGGCATTCGCCGCCGCGGCTACACGCCGGAGGCGATCCGCAATTTCTGCGCATCCATCGGAGTTTCGAAGACTACGGGCTCGATCGAACTGGCCATGCTGGAACATTTCGTGCGCGAGGATTTGAACAAGCGCGTGCTGCGCGTGATGGCCGTCCTGCGTCCGCTGAAAGTTGTGATCGACAACTATCCCGAGAATCAGCTCGAAGAAATGGACGCGGTCAACAATCCCGAAGATGCAGCCGCCGGAAGCCGCAAAGTCCCGTTCTCGCGCGTCCTCTACATCGAGCAGGACGACTTCCGCGAAGTTCCTCCGCCGAAATATTTTCGCCTCACGCCGGGACGCGAAGTTCGCCTGCGCTATGGCTACCTTGTCACCTGCACCAGCCTCGTGAAAGACGACAAGGGGGAAGTCATCGAAGTGCACTGCACCTACGATCCGGCAACCCGCGGCGGCAATACGCCGGACGGCCGCAAGGTGAAGGCGACCATCCACTGGGTTTCAGCCGCGCATGCGGTCGACGCCGAAGTGCGCATTTACGAAAACCTGTTCCTCAAGGAAAACCCCAGCGACGTGGAAGAGGGCCAGGACGTTCTCGACAATCTCAACCCCAATTCGTTGGAGATCATCCCCGACGCGAAGGTCGAGCCCTCGCTGGCCAACGCCGCCGCTGGCACTCGCTATCAGTTCGAGCGCCTGGGATATTTCTGCGTCGATCCCGACGCCAAGCCAGGCAACCCGGTCTTCAACCGCACGGTCGCTCTGAAAGACGCATGGGCAAGAGTGGAGAAGAAGCAGGGAACGAGGAACTAGCTTCCGATGGAGAGGTTCGTGAGAAAATTGGCCGCGGCCGCATTTCTAGCACTGAGCCTAGATCAGGGCTGGGCGCAGCAGAAGTCGATCGACCTTCGTCAGGCTTCCCAATATTTTGCTGAAATGAAGGCCGCTTCTGGCCGCGACTCCGGTCATTTATGGGGACACGCCCTCTACGGTCCGATGTTGTTTGTCGACCCCGACACCCAGTTTGCCGTCGCCAACCAACGGGACGGCCAAGGTAAACTTACGCCCCAAGGCGATGTCTTCATCGGGACCGTTCCACCCGACCTGGGCGTAGCCAACACCTCGTTAAATTGGGCCGGTGTCACGTGGACCCTGGTGACGTGGCCCCTGCCGGAACACCGCCGCGACCGGGTTCGCCTAATGGCGCATGAGTCCTTCCATCGCGTCGAGCCGCAGTTAGGAATTCAGCCGGCGGGCGACGTCCTCAACAGCCAACTCGACACGCGAGACGGGCGCACCTGGCTGCAGCTTGAGTTCCGCGCACTCGAACGCGCGCTCTGGGCGAACGGCTTGGAGCGTCGGGATGCGATCGGTGACGCACTCTACTTTCGCGCCTATCGCCATTCTCTCTTTCCGGGTTCCGGACCGCGCGAGAGCGCACTCGAAATGAATGAGGGCCTGGCAGAATACACGGGCGTGATGCTGGCCTCGCAGTCTACCGGTGAGGCGATGGGTCTTGCCGAGGTTACGCTTCAGCTAGCCCCGGAGCGGAGTTCGTTCGTACGAACCTTCGCTTACGTCACTGGCCCCGCCTATGGATACCTGCTTGACCAAAGCGGGCAATCGTGGCGACCGAAGCTTCAGGCCAGTAGCGATCTGAGCCAGATTCTCGCCGCTGCGTACCACATCGAGAATTCACCTGTTCCGCAGTCCGAAGCGATCCGTCGCGCCCAGTCTTACGATGGAGACGAGATCATTGCACTGGAGAACAATCGCGAAGCAACGCGTCAGAAATTGGTTGCCGCCGCCGCCGCGCGCCTCATTGATGGTCCTGTGCTGATTCTCCCGCTTAGTCCAGACGTGCAATATACCTTTGATCCGAATACTCTTCTGGCAATCGATGACAACATCACGCTCTATCCCACCGCCCAAGTTACGGATGAGTGGGGAACCCTACGCGTAGAGAATGGAGCGTTGCTCGTGCGCGACAATGGACGCCCGGTGCGTGCGCAAGTTCCGGCGCCTGCTGGTGCGAACCTGCGGGAGGGCGATGGATGGAAGCTCGACTTTAAACCCGGTTGGAAGCTGGAAAAAGGGCAACGCCCGGGGGATTGGATCGTGGTCAAAGCGACAGGCGGCTGATTCCCACCAGGGCAGGCAAGACCGTTATATGGCGCCGCAAAAGCAAAACCCCGAGCGGGAATTCAACTCGGGGCCACTAGCCTGTCCAGCTTTAGCAATTATCGGTTCTCAGAAATCGGAAGTCAAGGTTACTTGGGGAGCCTGGCCTGTCCTCAGACTCCCCTGCAGATTCCCTACCAGAAAACAGGGAATGCTGTGGACCCGACGGGATTTGAACCCGCACCTCTCAGCTGGACAGGCTAGTGTGCTGCCAGTTACACCACGGGCCCAGAGATCAGGTTAGGGCGCGGACCAGTGGCCGACAAGACCGCCCGCTGACTAACTTTGGGCAGAGTTCCGTTTCGGACGCCCGTATACTTGGCACAAATGCACACAACCCTCCTCGCCGCATTTTTTGAGATCTCCCGCACGCCGGTCTCGATGTGCGCCGCCGGCATCCTGCTTTTCCTGATCGCGCTGTGGGCGGCGAAGACGAATCTCGCGCAGGCCCGCGGTCTCGACAAAATCGTCGCCTTGAGCAATTTGTGTTTCGCCGCCCCCTTGGCTGTCTTCGGCGCGGAGCATTTTTCTGACGCACGATCCATCATGCAGGGCGTGCCCTCGTATATGCCCTGGCATTTGTTCTGGACGTATTTCGTGGGCTGCGCGTTGCTGGCCGCGTCTTTGAGCATTGCCACAAAAATTCAGGTGCGCTGGTCCGGCCTGCTGTTCGGGATCATGATGTTTTCTTTTGTGGCGATGATGATTATCCCGGGAGTTGTCGCCAGCCCCAGAGACAGGTTTGGCTGGACGTTTGTCTTCCGCGAAAGCTCATTCGGGGGCGGAGGCTGGATTCTTGCCGGGAATTCAATTCTCGCGGGAAACGCCCTGCGAGAACATGGCCGCGGGTACGGAAGCAAGCTCATCACCGTGGGCCGGGTGCTGGTCGCGCTCGCCGCTATATTTTTTGGCGTTCAGCATTTCCTGCACCCAGCGAACGTTCCCGGAGTCCCACTCGAAAAACTGACGCCCACGTGGATTCCAGGGCGCCTGCTCATTGACTATCTGACGGGCGCAATTCTTCTCGTTGCCGGGACAGCCATTCTGGTCGGCAAAAAAACGCGCATGGCGGCAACCTATCTGGGCACCTGGCTTGTGCTGCTGGTCGTGTTCATCTATGGGCCGATTCTGATCGCGGCGCTGGCCGACCCAAGCGCCGACAGAGTTGAAGCGATCAACTACTTTTTTGACACGCTGCTGTTTGCCGGAGCGATTCTCGCGGTCGCCAGAGCGACGCCGCGCACCGGTTAAGATGCCGGCTGCCAGGTTACCCGCCCCGGGTTCCTCGTCGGATTCCTTACTCTAGAAGGGAAATGGTGCGGACCGACAGAAGCTTGTTCGACTCCCGGAAAAGAGGTACAGTTACGGCCAATTTCCAAAGGATCGCTCACTCAGGAGGAATATATGGCACGTCGGGCATTTCTCTCCCAACTGGCACGATTGGCTGCCTTGCCTTTTTTCGCCGGCACCGGCGCTTTGCAAGCGCAGTCCGGCCACAAACAACTCAAGATTCTAATGAAGAGCGCGTGGGGTTCCGATGATCCCACCAAGGCTGCATTTCCCTTCTCGCACGGGCTGGCGCTCGCCGAGGCGGGACATGAGGTGCAGATCTATCTGCTCGGAGAGGCGGTGGTGCTGATGCGGAAGGTTGTGGCCGATGCGGTCACTCCGGTGGGCTGGCCCGCTGTGGGAGATTTCCTGAACAAACTTACCGCCAAGCACGTCCAGATTTATGCCTGCGGTGCGTGCTCCCGGGCGCGGGGCGTGACCGAAGCCGACTTGACCAACTATGGCGCCAAGTTTGGCAGCCCGCCCATTTTTGTCTCGCTGATCGAATGGGCAGACCACATCATCACAGAATAGAGTGGCTTTGCTGATAGCTGCCAGCTAGTTATGCACGTGCGGGCTCTGCGCAGGATTGGCGTGGTGTTCGGGCGGTTCTCTCACAACCTTTACTTCGAAACTCACCGGCAGCGTCTTCGGCGGGAAACATTGGGCGTTGTCGCAGGCCTGGTAGCGCAGCACGCCGTGCATCACGTATTTTCCCGGAATCACCGAGCGCAGCGGATGCACCGCCACCGCGACCGTGAAATCTCCGCTGTACACACTCAGCATTTCATCGGGCGAAAAAGGGAAAGCCAGGTCCGCACCCGCGGGATACGCAATCTTGCCCAGCACGATGTCGGTGGGCAAGTCCATCTTCAGCGCCGTCGGAATCAGGAACTCCGACTTCGGCAGGTTGGAGTTGATGTGAAACCCGGAAGCCACACGGAAGTTCAAATTCACCATCGTCTCCAGCGTGCGCGTAGCCGTGACCAGCGGCACCGGGGCGAACGTGACGGAGGGCGCCCTGCCGGGCGCGCTGGTGGTCGGCGCGATCGGCGTGTAAGTGACGGCCGGCTCCTGGTCCGCCTGGGCCAGTGCCGTGCCCGCCAGCAGAAGCAGCGGGAAGAGCATGATCGATTTTTGCGCTCGAACCGTCATCGTCGCGAAATCCGGTCGCGAAATCCGATAGTAGAGCAATCGGCAGATGGTTTCTATTGTCATCTTTGGGCAGTGGCTTAGGCAGCGGTCTGAGCCGAAAAGCACGGGTGTTTCGGAGCCCCAACAACTCGTTTGATTACTGATTCGCCTTCTGATCCTACTCTCGCTCGCGCCCGCGCCAACGTTACTTCAGATCATGCGCCCTACTGGCCGTACGCGGCGGCCGTTGAGTTCCCCGCCGGCGTGTCCAGCGCTTTCTTGATGGAGTCCTCGATTTCGCCCTTACCTTTGAGCCCGATAATCTTGTCGACAATCTTGCCGTCGCGCCCGATGAAAAAAGTCTCCGGCAGGGCTGGGACGCCGCCATAGGCCTCGCCCACCGCCTCCTTGCCGATCAGCACGGGATAATTCACTCCCATATCCTTCATGAACTTGGTGATTTCTTCCTTGCTGTCGTCCCCCATTTCGACTCCAACCACCTGCAGCCCGTTCTGGCCGTACTGATTCTGCAGTTCGACCAGCCACGGCGTTTCGATTTTGCACGGCCCGCACCACGTGGCCCAGAAATTCAGCAGGACAGCTTTGCCCCGCAGGTCGGACAGCCGCATGCTCTTGCCGTCGAGCGATTCCAGCGTGAAATCTGGAGCGGCCGTCGACTTGGCGATTCCCGGCGTCGTTTCCGAGCGGCGAGCCATGTGCATCCCGAAATACAGCATCGCCGCGGCCACCAGGGCCACCACGACTAATGCCAGCGGGTTGCGGCCCTTTTGCGGAAGCGGCTGCGCAGCCGGAGCTGGAGCGACCGGATCGAGTGGCGCCCCGCATGCCATGCAGGTTGACGGGCTGGCCACTGCTCCCGGTTCCGGCACCGGGCGCCCGTATCCAGCTCCGCAGATAGGGCAGGCCTTCCGCTCCTGCTGCGGCGTTTCATGCGATATTTCAGTTGTAGACATGAATTCTCCCCTCAACTACAGCGCAAAACGGTTCAGAAACGACAGCCAGCTCGAGATCAGCGTAAAGCGCCCCATCACCAGCAACACGCCAAGCGCAATCATAACGCCGCCTGAAAAGACCTCCAGCGCGTGCATATAAGAGCGAAAGCGGCTATAGAATTTCAGAAAACGCTCCATCAGCAGCGAAGTCAGCAGAAACGGCACCGCCAGCCCCAGCGAATACACGGCCAGCAGCAGAATCCCTTTGACCAGCGTGTCCTGCTCGCTGGCCAGCGTCAGGATCGCGGTCAGAATCGGCCCCAGGCACGGCGTCCAGCCGAAGGCGAAGGCGAATCCGATGACGAAGGCGCCAATCGGCGTGCTGCTGCCCTTCACGCTGTGCAGCCGCGCGTCGGTGTAAAGCGCTTTAATCTTGAAAATTCCGGTCAGATGCAATCCGAAAATGATAATGACCACGCCGGCCACGATCGACAGCGTGTGCTTGTAGCGCGCTGCCAGTTGCCCAATCTCGGTCGAGATCGCTCCCAGCGTCACAAACACCACGCTGAAGCCCAGGATGAATCCCACCGAGTTCACCATGACCCGCCGCATGAGCTGCCCCTGCGGCGACTTCAACTCCTCCACGCCCGCGCCCGAGATGAGCGAAACATAGCCCGGCACCAGCGGCAGCACGCAGGGCGAGAGAAACGAGATCAGCCCGGCGAAGAACGCGGCAATCGGAAGTGGAAGGCTCGACATCGGCTCTTATTGTACCTGCTGGTTGTAGCTGCTGGGTCGGGGGGCTGAAGACCTCATCCCCATAAGACGCGCCGAGCGGGATTTAGTTGCAAGATGCCCGGCCGCACGCAGCCCGCTATTTGCTCCGCCTGGCAGGCTTCTTCTCAGGCTTCGCCGGAGGAGGTGCTTCGGCGGGCGCCGGTATCTGTTCCGGAGATTCCATCAGCTTATGAAAAATGCCAATGGGGACGGTCGCAACCAGCACCGCGCGGCTGCCTTCTTCGCGCACCTGCAGGCTGTCAAAAAGAGTTTTCACGTCGGCATCGCTGCCCGGCGATCCCACCGACGCCTCGGCGCTATGAAACATGGTCAGAAACAGGGCAACCTTGTTGGTGATGTTGCGGGCATCTTCTTCGCTGCCCGCAGATGCCTCCGCCCGCAGGTGTAGCACGCCGGCCCGCAGCGGCAGATGCAGCGGGTTGGCGCTGGCGGAGACGACCAAATCGGCCGGCTTGGGAAACACGCTGGACCAGCTTTCAAACCCCGGCGCCTGCGGCTCCACGTGAGCCACAATCCAGATCGGGCTGGCCAGCTGCACCCGCTTGTAATAATGACGCAGCAGAGCCGGCCCGCCGAACGGCGACGCCAGCCGCCGCGACCGGTCGACCATGCCGCGAATCACTGCCGGGTCGTCGTGGTTCGAAGCCGCCACCGTATCCACGCCCAGAATGGCGACGCGGAACGATCGCCCGTAAATCGGAATCGTAAAGATGTCGACCGAGTTATAGCTCTCGACCGATTGCGCGGTGCGCTTCAGGTAAGCGAGGCACTTGCTCTGGTCAAGCCTTCCAGTGAAGACTTCGGAAAACCGAGCCTCGGGCGCCGGCCCGCCGGTCCCGCCTCCCGGCCAGGATTGCGGGTAATGGATGGCGAAGGCCACGGCGTCCAGATCGCGCTCGAAGTCGAACCCGGTTTCCTGGATGAAGCGCTCGTACTCGGGATCGTGCGCGACGGCCTCGTGCGGGCCCGAGAATAAGGACTTTCCGGAATTCGCCCTGCGCACCCAGCTGAAATCGGCGTAAACAAACGCGTCAGCTCCGGGCAGCAGCCGCGCAGGCTCGGGCGGAGCGTGCTTGCGCAGTTGAACGGCAAGCGTCACCGCCGCAGCCACCATTACGACTGCCAGAGCGATAGGGAGAGTGCGCCTTATTCGCATGAAATGCGGTTCAGGGATGAAATGATAGCACCCTCGGGGTTTGGCAGGTATGCGTACGGTAGTGGTGCGGTTTGGATTCCAGCCGGCAGTATCATCTTCGGCGTCATCCCGAGCGGAGCCGTTCTTCAGGCGAAGCGAGGGATCTCGCGCGGATCGACACTAATCGTCAGCACCAAACTACAACGACAGCCTTGCACGCTTTCTTCCCCTTGTGATACCTTAAATAATTGTCCCGGACATCTGGCAGGGATCAGAGGGATGAGTTTGCGCGAAGGCGCGTCTTTTCCCCGAATTTGCTGGCGTAGCTCAGTCGGTAGAGCATCTGATTTGTAATCAGAGGGTCGGGGGTTCGAATCCCTTCGCCAGCTCCAGAGAACGAGCTCGACAGAGCAGAAGTTAAAGAGCTGAAGAGACGGATTTTCCGGCGGTTCGGCGGACTCGGTTAGCGGCGCAACAGGTTTTTCCAACGCACTCCATTCGGATTCTTTCCCGGCGTGCAGTGATCTTCGCGGTGTCTGGCGCGAGCCTTGGTTTCCCTGTGTTGCGAAAGTACAGTGAATGGTGCTGCGTTGGTCTGCGGGTTTACCGTGAGCGCGATCCGGCGGCCCTGCAGGGTGGTCTGCTGGACGGAGTCACGGCCGCATCGCCCGAAAAGTTTGCACAGGTGGGTGAGTGGTTAAAGCCAACAGACTGTAAATCTGTCCCTCCTAGCGAGGTACGAAGGTTCGAATCCTTCCCTGTGCACCATGATTTGTGAGTTGCTGATTTTGTGAGTCGACCGCTCCGTGAATCGCCTGTCCATTGCGTTGGTCTGCTACGTGGTGCTGGGAACGCTGGCCTGGACCACGATGACCGACCCCAGGTTTCGGGCCGGCACGCTGGTGATTCTGGGGTTGCTGGCGGTGAAGTCGGTGTTGCGCCGTAACGATGTGCTGCACCCCGACAAGGACGCCGAGTAACCTCCGCTTGCTTGGCGGTTTGGGAAGCGCGCGGCGCCTGAGGGGCGCGGCGGTTGTGAAAGGGCACGGCTTTAGCCGTGCCGCCAGGAGCGGAATGGCAAGCGGCTTTAGCCGCTGAGAGTTTGCAGCGAGCCGATGTAGCTCAGTTGGTAGAGCACTCCCTTGGTAAGGGAGAGGTCATCAGTTCAATCCTGATCATCGGCTCCAGATTTGAAGGTTCGGGAAGGGCACGGCGTTTTAGCCGTGCCGTCAGGAAGTCGAAATATTGACGCGGCTTTAGCCGCTGAGATTTAGCTGAGAGCTGACGGCTAATAGCTGAGAGCTGGTTTTAAGCGGGAGTAACTCAGTGGTAGAGTCACAGCCTTCCAAGCTGTTGGTCGCGGGTTCGATTCCCGTCTCCCGCTCCAGACATCGAATGTAGTCGGGGATGACAGTGGCGTTCGAACAGGCAGCGATCAAGGTCGAGAAGGCGCAGGAGTTCTCGAAGCTGCAAGCAGCCGTCGAGCAAGCGTTCCTGCCGGCGAAGGTCGAGCCGTTCATGAAGCAGCTGGACCGCAAGGGAATTCGCGTCCGGGATTTCGACGCGGTGCTGGCGCAGAGCGTGCTCGAGCAGTTCGGAGAAAAAGGACTGGATGCGCGCAGTCTGTATGGCTCGCTCCCGGTCTCCGATCAGGCGCAGATGCGCGAGTTTTATTTGTCAAAGCTCGAAGGCGTCGACATCGCGCTGCGGCACAAGTTTAAAAAGCTGTACCAGTATTACTGATGCTGGCCGAAAAGGGTTTAGCTAGAAGCTAAAAGCTTAGGAGCTAAGAGCTGAGTTATGGCGAAAGAAAAATTTGATCGCAACAAGCCGCACTGCAACGTAGGTACGATTGGTCACATCGACCATGGCAAGACCACGTTGACGGCGGCGATCACCAAGGTGTTGCAGAAGCATAATCCGAAGATTGTGTTCCGGTCGTTTGACTCGATTGATAACGCGCCGGAAGAGAAGGCGCGCGGCATCACCATTGCCACGGCGCACGTCGAGTACGAGACGGCGAACCGGCACTACGCGCACGTCGATTGCCCGGGCCACGCCGACTACATCAAGAACATGATCACAGGCGCGGCGCAGATGGATGGCGCGATTCTTGTGGTCGCGGCGACGGACGGTCCCATGCCGCAGACGCGCGAGCACGTGCTGCTGGCGCGGCAGGTCGGTGTGCCCTACATCGTGGTCGCGTTGAATAAGTGTGACGCCGTCGATGATCCTGAGTTGCTCGATCTCGTCGAGTTGGAAGTGCGCGAGTTGTTGAAGACGTACAAGTTCCCGGGCGACGATGTGCCGGTGATTCGCTTGTCGGCGTTGGGCGCGTTGAACGGGGAAGAAAAGTGGGAGAAGCAGATTGACGCGCTGATGAAGGCGGTGGACGAGAGTGTGCCGCAGCCGGCGCGCGAACTGGACAAGCCGTTCCTGATGCCGATCGAAGATATTTTTTCGATTCAGGGCCGCGGCACGGTGGTGACGGGACGCATCGAGCGCGGCAAGGTGAAGGTTGGCGAAGAAGTGGAAATCGTTGGCTTCCGCGAGACGCGCAAGACGGTGGTCACGGGCGTCGAAATGTTCAAGAAGCAGCTGGACGAAGGCATGGCGGGCGACAACGCTGGCCTGCTGCTGCGCGGCATTGCGAAAGAAGACGTCGAGCGCGGCATGGTCTTGGCGAAGGGCGGATCGATTACGCCGCACACCAAGTTCAAGGCCGAGGTTTACATCCTGACGAAGGAAGAAGGCGGGCGGCATACGCCGTTCTTCAAAGGCTATCGTCCGCAGTTTTATCTGCGAACGACGGACGTGACGGGCGTGGCGGAGTTGCCGGCGGGCACGGAGATGGTGATGCCGGGCGACAACGTCAGCCTGGTGATTGAACTGATCACGCCGGTGGCGATGGAAAAAGGCCTGCGGTTCGCGATCCGCGAAGGCGGACATACGGTCGGCGCCGGAACGATTGCGGAGATTGTGCAGTAAAGATTTAAGCTAGAAGCTTAGGAGCTGTTTCATGCCCCGAGAAATTGTGACGTTACAATGCGGTGACTGCAAAGAGCGGAACTATTCGACGACCAAGAATCGGAAGACGACGACCGAGCGGCTGGAGTTCAAGAAGTTCTGCCGCCGTTGCCGTAAGCACACGCCGCACAAAGAAGTGAAATAGTAGCGAGCTGCGAGTCCTGAGTCGCGAGGAATTTCCCTCGGGACCCGGGGCTCGGGACTCGGGACTAAAAACAGGGGCGTAAGCTCAACGGTTAAACTGTCGGTCTCCAAAACCGAACTTGGGGGTTCGAATCCCTCCGCCCCTGCCAGAGTTTTTGGAGAGAGCAAGAAGCCAGGAGCAGTGATGTCAGTTGAGACGAAGAAAATGTCGAATCTAGCCGCAGCCGGCGGCAACTTGGGCGACCAGATCAAGTCCTGGCCGGAGCGCATCAAGACGTTCTATAACGACGTGCGCAGCGAAATGCGCAAGGTCACCGCGCCGACGTGGAAGGAAGTTCGCGCCACCACCACCGTGGTGGTGATCACGGTCTTCATTTTTGCGCTCTACTTTGCCATCATCGACTTCGTCATTCAGCATGGCGTGACGGCATTGTTCAACTATTTCCGGGCTCACTGATCAGGATTCCTGTCCCAGAGTTCACGGATCCAGAGTCGCCGATGAGATTGCAGCCGTAAGCTGCTTAGAAAAGAAACGCTGGCCGAGAAGAAGCACCCCATATGCCGGACGAAGAAAAAGACGAAGTCGCCATCACAACGGGCGCAGCAATCGCGCCGCAGACCGCCGGCGCGGACGGAACCACCGTCACCGCCGAAGCGCCGAAAAATCCGAACATGAAGTGGTACATCATCCACTCCTACTCGGGCTTTGAGCGCAAGGTGAAAGAGTCTCTGGAATCGCGGGTCGCGGCCTTCGGTCTGCAGGACAAGATCGGCAAAGTGCTGATCCCCACCGAATCCGTGACCGAAGTCCGCGGCGGCAAGAAGTACACCTCCGAGCGCATGTTCTATCCCGGCTATGTGCTGGTTGAAATGGACATGGACGATCACGTCTGGCACGTGGTGAAGTCGACGCCGCGAGTGACTGGATTTGTCGGCACCGGCCAGCAGCCCACGCCGCTGTCCGAAGAAGAAGTCCAGCACATCGTCTACAAAGTCGCCGACAGCCGCGAGAAGCCGAAGCTCAAAGTCAAGTTCGAGAAGAACGAGTCGGTGCGCATCACCGAAGGCCCGTTCGCCAGCTTCACCGGCATCGTCGACGAAGTCAACGAAGACCGCGAGACGTTGAAAGTCATGGTCACAATTTTCGGCCGCTCCACCCCGGTCGAACTCGAGTTCAACCAGGTGGAGAAGGTTGCGTAAGGTTGAAAGGGCGCGGCTTCAGCCGCGCCAAGAGTTGTCAAAGATTTGTGAAGGCGGCGTTAGCCGCAAGGTTCGTGGAAGGGTACGGCTTTAGCCGTACCGTAAGAAGCCTAATGAGACTTGGGCTTTAGCCCCTGAGGTTTTGAGAATAAGTCCGCAGATCGATGAGCCGAAAATCCTAGACTCACGCTGCCGACGAAAGAGAGAGTATGGCAAAGAAAGTTACAGGTTACGTCAAGCTGCAGATCGCCGCCGGCAAGGCGACTCCGGCGCCCCCCGTGGGCCCGGCGCTCGGTCAGGCGCAGATCAACATCATGGAGTTCTGCAAGCAGTTCAACGCCAGAACCAACCAGAAGGAAATGGAAGGCCTGATTATCCCGGTCGTGGTCTCGGTATACAGCGACCGCTCGTTTACCTTCATCACCAAGACGCCCCCGGCCTCGATCCTGTTGAAGCGAGCCGCGGGCATCGCCAAGGGATCGGGCGTTCCCAACAAAGATAAAGTCGGCAAGGTCACGGCCAAGCAGGTCGAGGACATCGCCAAGCAGAAAATGCCCGACCTGAACGCCGCCTCGGTCGAGACTGCAATCAAGAGCATCCGCGGCACCGCCCGTTCCATGGGCATTGAAGTAGTTGGATAGGTTTGTGTAGGGACGGACGCATTCGTCCGTCCAGCAAGCGCAGCGAGCGCGGGTTTTCGCTGCGAGCTGATCGGAACGTGGTTAGATTTCGCGGGCAAGAGTGCCCGCGCCACATAGAGTCAAAGTCAAAAACACCACGGCTGATCGGAACAACGATCAGCGGTGGGAGACAAAGGAAGAGCAATGAAAAAAGAAGGAAAGAACATCGCCAAGGCGCACGCAGCAGTCGAGAAGCGCCCCTACGTTCTGCAGGACGCAGTTCCGCTTCTGCAGAAAGTGAAGTTTGCAAAGTTCGACGAGACCGTCGAGGTCACGCTGCGCCTGGGCGTCGATCCCAAGCATGCGGATCAAATGGTGCGCGGCACGGTCGTTCTGCCGCACGGTCTCGGCAAGTCGAAAAAAGTCCTGGTCATCGCGACCGGCGACAAGATCAAGGAAGCGGAAGCGGCAGGCGCCGATTTCGCCGGCGGCGAAGAGATGGTCGAGAAGATCACCAAGGAAAACTGGACTGACTTCGACGCCCTCATCGCCACGCCCGACGTGATGAAGTCCGTCGGACGCCTGGGCAAGATTCTCGGTCCCAAGGGCCTGATGCCCAACCCAAAGACGGGCACGGTGACCTTCGACGTTGCCAAGGCGGTGCAGGAAGTGAAGGCCGGCAAGGTTGAATTCCGGACAGACAAGACGGCGCTGGTGCACTGCCCGGTGGGCAAGATTTCGTTCCCGGCGCAGAAACTGATCGACAATGCCACGACCGTGATTACCAGCGTGATCAAGGCGAAGCCGTCGGTCGCCAAGGGCAAGTACATCAAGGGCTGCTACCTGAGTTCGACGATGGGACCTGGAATCATGCTGGACGTTACCCCCATTGAGACTGCGGCGAAGGCTTAACCGGCGCTGAAGCGCCTGGACGGACGAATGCGTCCGTCCCTACATAAGATTGGAAGGATTGGACCATGCCAGTTACCAAAGCGAGAAAGACAGAGCAAGTCGAGAAGCTGAGCAAAGACCTGAAGAACGTTTCGAACGTCGTGGTCGCGACCTACACCAAGATGACCGTCGCCCAGGACTACGAACTGCGCAAGGTTCTGCGCGGCGCGGGCGCGAAGTACCAGGTGGTCAAGAACACGCTGGCCGAAAAGGCCGCCAAGGGCACCAAGGTCGAGGGCGCATTGAAAGACCTCGCCGGGGTGACCTCGATTGCCTACACCACGGGCGATCCGGTGGCGATGGCCAAGGCCCTGACCAAGTACGCCAAAGACACGCCGGAGTTTACCTTCAAGATCGGCGTGGTCGAAGGCAAGGTCATCAATATTAAAGAAATCGAAGCCCTGGCCAGCATGCCGTCGAAGGAAGAGCTGTATTCGAAGCTCCTGTTCCTGCTCAACGCCCCGGCGCAGCGTCTGGTCACTGCCATGGGCGCAGTGGGCCGCAACCTGGCCGTCGTGGTCGATCAGGGCGTGCAGCAGAAGAAGTTCAAAGAGGCATAGCTCGTGTAGGGACGGACGCAGCCTGCCCTGAGCGCAGTCGAAGGGTCCGTCCAGCAAGCGCAGCGAGCGTGATTTTTGCCGGCAGCGAATGAATGCCGGAAAAGTTCGGGATGGCGCGAGTCGTCCGAAGAGATTGAGTTGTCCGGAAGTCAGGGGTTGCGCGGGTTCAATCCGGCTGCGTTGTCTGGCGTAGCGGAACAGAGACTCGGACGCACTGGAAACCCGGCCCACGGATGACGAAATCAACAAAACTGATAACAAGTGGAGAAATAACATGGCGGATCTGCAGCAGTTGGAAGAATCCATCGTAGGCTTGTCGCTTCTCGAAGCGGCGGAACTGGTCAAGAAGCTGGAATCGCGTCTGGGCGTGTCGGCAGCGGCAGCGGCCCCGGTTATGGTGGCTGGCGGCGGTGCGGGCGCGGCAGCGACGGCTCCGGCGGAGGAGAAGACCGAGTTCACCGTCGTCCTGAAAGAAGTCGGCGCCAACAAGATCAACGTGATCAAGGCCGTCCGCGAAGTCACCAGCTTGGGCCTGAAAGAAGCCAAGGAACTGGTCGACGGAGCTCCCAAGAACGTGAAAGAGGGCGTCTCCAAGGACGAAGCCGAGACCATCAAAAAGAAGTTCACCGATGCGGGCGCGGTTGTCGAAGTGAAATAAGGGTTTCTGTGGAGCGGGCACTCTTGCCCGCTTGCCGGCAGCATCCATTAAGGCCAGCGGGCAGGAGTGCCCGCTCCACAGAACCAAATCGGCACCGGAAACGGTGCAAAATCGATTATGTTGCACGTTCTTACTTGTGAACCTTGGGCGGCGATGTTAGCATCTATATAACGTCGCCTCCCAGGGCTTCACTCCAGCGCGAGCGAGGCTCGCGAGAGAAGTTTTTGGGCAGGCTGCTCCGCGGGCAGGCGGGGCGGAAACAGGCCGACGAACTGGCGCGAAAGAGTTCAAATTTAGAATGGCGAAACGCCTTGGTTGGCGTCTGCGGGAACTACTGTCCCTGCGGGCGCCCCGCTGTCTTTTAGGGTTCCAGGTTGTAGGATCCACGGTTGTCCCGGTTCTGCCCACGTAGTTCCCGCGGCGCGACAAGCAACGACGCGCCCTACATTCCGCAGTTTAGGCGCGGCCTTCGGCCGCGCATGAGATTGGGAGTTTCTGACGATGAAAAATGCCTTCCGTAAACGTTTCGACTTTTCCAAAATTCCGGCCACCATCCAGATTCCGAACCTGATCGAGGTTCAGAAGCGTTCTTACGACCGCTTCCTGCAGATGGACAAACTTCCCAGCGAGCGCGAAGACGGCGGCTTGCAGGCGGTGTTTCAATCCGTTTTCCCCATCACCGACTTCCGCAACGTATCACAACTGGAGTTTGTGGATTACGCCATTGGTAACTGGGAGTGCAAGTGCGGCCACCTCAAGGGCCTGCACCACCTCCGCACCACTTGCAAAAACTGCGGATCCACAGTCATCACCGATCCGTTCCATCCCGGCGAAGTCCTCTGCGGCAAGTGCGGCACCTACAACGCCAACACGCCCGACTTCTGCAACAAGTGCGGCGACCCTGTGGGCCTGCAGCTGAAGTACGACGTGGCCGAGTGCGAAGAGCGCGGCATGACTTACTCTGCGCCGCTCAAGGTCACCATGCGTCTGACGATTTTCGACAAGGACGCTGAGACCGGCAATCGTTCCATCCGCGACATTAAAGAGCAGGAAGTTTTCTTCGGCGACGTTCCGCTGATGACGCAGAACGGCACCTTTATCATCAACGGCACCGAGCGCGTCATTGTCAGCCAGTTGCACCGCTCGCCCGGCGTGTTCTTCGAGACCGCCAACAACCGCACCTACTTCCTCGGAAAGATTATTCCCTACCGCGGATCGTGGGTCGAGTTCGAATACGACCAGAAGAACGTGCTCTACGTCCGTATCGACCGCAAGCGCAAATTTCTGGGCACGATCTTTCTTCGAGCCCTCGGCCTGCGCTCCGGCGAAGACATTCTGAAGGCCTTCTACACCACCGACCGCATCGTGGTCCGCGACAAAAAGCTTTACTGGACGCTTGACCCCACCAGCGAGAAGCCCACCAATCTTCTCGGTATGAAACTCGCCCACAGCATCAAGAACAAGTCGGGCGACGAAATCGCGCACTCCGGCCGCAAGATCAACGCCCAGATTCTGAAGGACATTCAGAAGGCGAAGGTCACTGAAATCGAAGTGGACATTACCGACCTCGAAGGCGCGTGGACCGCCGGCGACGTCGTCGACACCACCACCGGCGAAGTCATGCTGGAAGCTAACTCCGAACTCACCGCCGACAAGGTCTCGAAGATTCTCGATTCCGGCGTCGTGGAAATGTCGCTGTTCTTCCCCGAGCGCGACGATGTGGGCACGGTCATCAGCCAGACCCTGAAGCGCGATGCCGTCAAGACGCCGCAGGAAGCGCTGATCGAAATCTACCGCAAGCTGCGCCCCGGCGATCCGCCGACGCTCGACACGGCGACGGCCCTGTTCCACGGAATGTTCTTCGACCCGCGCAAGTATGATTTCTCGCGCGTGGGCCGCTTGAAGTTCAACATCAAGCTGCACGAGAACCAGGACTTCACCTCGCTCGACAAGCGCACGCTCGATCCCGACGACTTCTACGCCACCATCGCGTACCTGCTGAAGCTGCGCAAGAGCATCGGCGCGGTCGACGACATCGATCACCTCGGCAACCGCCGCGTCCGCGCCGTCGGCGAGTTGATGGAGAACCAGTTCCGTATCGGCCTGGTCCGCATGGAACGCGCCATCAAAGAAAAAATGTCCGTGTACCAGGAAATGTCCACGGCCATGCCGCACGACTTGGTCAACGCCAAGCCGGTGATGGCCGCGATCCGCGAATTCTTCGGATCGTCGCAGCTCTCGCAGTTCATGGATCAGACCAACCCGCTCTCCGAGATCACGCATAAGCGGCGTCTCTCGGCCCTTGGGCCGGGCGGTCTTTCTCGTGAACGCGCCGGATTCGAAGTGCGCGACGTTCACCCCACGCACTACGGCCGCATCTGCCCGATCGAGACGCCGGAAGGTCCGAACATCGGCCTGATCTCGTCGTTGAGCTGCTATGCCCGCATCAACGACTACGGTTTCATCGAGTCGCCCTATCGCAAGATCAAGGGCGGACGCGTCATCGACTACGTGACCGTCGTCAACGTCGGCGACAGCGATCACAAGGTCGGCGATCACATGGAAAAACATGAGATCGAGAAGATCAACAACGAGCTGAGAGAAAAGCGGAAGAAGCCGGCCACGATTGAGCCGTTCTCTTTCTATCTCTCGGCCTGGGAAGAAGATCGTCACACCATCGCGCAGGCCAACGTCGAACTCGACGATAAAGGCAAAATCGTCGCCGAACTGGTCAACGCCCGCAAAGCCGGCAACTTCGTCCTGGTCAGCCGCGACGAAGTCGACTACGTCGACGTCAGCCCCAAACAGCTCGTTTCCGTCGCCGCGTCGCTGGTTCCGTTCCTCGAGCACGACGACGCGAACCGCGCGCTGATGGGCGCCAACATGCAACGCCAGTCCGTGCCCTTGCTGCGCGCACAAGCGCCGATCGTCGGCACCGGCATGGAAGGCGTCACCGCCCGCGATTCCGGCGCAGTTGTTCTCGCCCGCCGCAACGGCATCATCGACTCGGTCGACTCCGAACGCATCATTGTTCGCGTTGAGGGCGAACACCATCCCACGCAGTTGTCGCGTGAAGTGGGCAGCGACATCTACCAGCTCACGAAGTTCAAGCGTTCCAACCAGAACACTTGCATTAACCAGAAGCCGGTAGTGAAAAAAGGCCAACGCGTTCTGAAGGGCGAAATCATTGCCGACGGTCCCTGCACCGATCACGGCGAGCTGGCGCTTGGACGCAACGTCCTGGTCGCCTTCATGCCGTGGCGCGGCTACAACTTCGAGGACGCGATTCTCGTCTCCGAAAAAATGGTGAAAGAGGATTACTACACTTCGCTGCACATCGAGGAGTACGAGATCGAAGCCCGCGACACCAAGCTTGGGCCGGAAGAAGTCACGCGCGACATTCCCAACGTCAGCGAGACCATGCTGCGCAATCTGGACGAAGCAGGCGTGATTCGCATCGGCGCCAGCATCAAGCAGGGTGACATTCTCGTCGGCAAGGTAACGCCGAAAGGTGAAACCCAGCTCACGCCGGAAGAAAAACTGCTGCGCGCCATCTTCGGCGAAAAAGCCGGCGACGTGCGCGATGCTTCCCTCTACTGCCCGCCGGGAATCGAAGGCGTGATCGTCGATGTGAAAATCTTCTCGCGCAAGGGCCAGGAAAAGGACGAGCGGGCAAAGTTCATCGAAGGCACGCAGATCGCAAAGCTCGAAAAGAACCTTTCGGACGAAATCCGCATTCTGACCGACGAGCGCCTGAAGCGCCTGGAGAACATCCTGGGCGGCAAAGAGGTGCAAGCCGATTTACACGACGAGCGCACCAACAAGCGCCTGCTGGTCAAGGGCAACATCCTCAATCGCGATGAGATCGAGCGCATTTCTACCCGCAATCTGAAGCGCATTAAATATGCCGATAAAGATCCGCGGGTGAATGAGCAGATCGACGAAATCGAAGAGATGACTTCTCGTCAGATCGATGTGCTCAAGAAAATCGTCAATGAGAAGAAAGAAAAACTCACCAAGGGCGACGAGCTGCCGCCGGGCGTCATCAAGCTGGTCAAGGTCTACATCGCCATGAAGCGCAAGCTGAGTGTCGGTGACAAGATGGCCGGCCGTCACGGCAACAAGGGCGTGATTGCCCGCATTCTGCCGGAAGAGGACATGCCGTACCTCGAAGACGGAACGCCGGTCGAAATCGTCCTCAACCCGCTCGGCGTGCCGTCCCGTATGAACGTCGGCCAGATTCTCGAAACCCATCTGGGATGGGCCGGCTTCGTGCTCGGCGAAAAGATCACGACGCTGCTCCAGGAAAACACGCGCACCGAGGCCATCCGCCGCGAGTTGAAAGTTTTGTTCAAAGACTCGCAGCTGGCGGACATCATCTCGGACATGTCCGACGAAGAACTGGAAGCCGTGGCTCCGACCCTCGCCAAGGGCGTGTTCATGGGATCGCCGGTATTCGATGGCGCGAAGGAAGGCGAGATCAAAGCGCTGCTTGAACACGCCGGCCTGCCAACCTCGGGCAAGACAACGCTGCACGACGGCATGACGGGCGACCAGTTCGAACAGCCGGTCACCGTCGGTTACATCTACATGCTGAAGCTGTCGCACCTGGTGGACGACAAGATTCACGCGCGTTCCATCGGACCGTACTCGCTCATCACCCAGCAACCGTTGGGCGGCAAAGCGCAGTTCGGCGGACAGCGTTTCGGAGAAATGGAAGTCTGGGCCCTCGAAGCATACGGCGCAGCCTTCATTCTCCAGGAGCTGCTGACGGCGAAGTCCGACGACGTATACGGCCGCACCAAGATTTACGAGGCCATCGTCAAGGGCGAAGCCGCCATGGAGCCCGGCGTGCCGGAATCGTTCAACGTGCTGATTCGCGAGCTGCAATCGCTCTGCCTCGATGTGGAATTGATCAAGGCAGGCGAGAAAAAGCCGATCGCCAGCGCGGCCGCAGACTAACGTAGCGCCGCCGTCCCGGCGGCTGTCGTGGCGGCGTCTCGCCGCCACATGCGAGGGCGAGTCGCCCTCGCGACAGCCGGCCAGAGGCCGGCGCTACCAAGACCTTGAAGAAACAGTTCCTCGGGGTAACAGCTCTCAACCACCGCGGAACACAAAAACTGGCAGCTGGCCACTGACAACTGGCCACTTGCCTTGAGAGCAGGAAGCGGAGGACCACCTTGTTTCGTTCGAGCCCATTCGAAATGGCAAATGTGATCGCGGACTTCGACGCCATCCGTATCAGCCTGGCGTCCCCGGAAAAAATCCGGAGCTGGTCGCACGGCGAAGTCACCAAGCCTGAGACCATCAACTACCGCACCTTCAAACCGGAGCGCGACGGCCTGTTCTGCGCGCGCATCTTTGGCCCGGTCACCGACTGGGAATGCCTCTGCGGCAAATACAAGCGCATGAAGCACCGCGGCGTGATCTGCGACAAGTGCGGCGTGGAAGTCACGCTCTCCAAAGTTCGCCGGGAACGCCTCGGCCACATCGAGCTCGCTTCGCCTTGCTCGCACGTGTGGTTCTTCAAGGGACTGCCCAGCCGCATCGGGCACCTGCTCGACATTTCTCTGCGTGACCTCGAATCCGTTCTCTACTTTGAGGCCTACGTCGTAGTCGAACCCGGCGACGCTCCGGTCAAAGAGCGCGAAGTCATCAAGGACGAAGCCAAGTTCCGCGAACTCGACCAGCAATACCGTCCCGCCGGCTTCAAAGCGATGATGGGCGCCGAAGCAATTAAGGAATTGCTCAAGCGCGTTGACACCGACGGCCTCTCCGTCGAGCTGCGCGAGAAGATGAAGAACGAGAGCTCGCTGCAGAAGCGGCTCAAGTACGCCAAGCGCCTGAAAGTCGTCGAAGCCTTCCGCAAGAGCGGCAACAAGCCGCACTGGATGATCCTCGACGTGATCCCAGTCATACCGCCGGAGCTTCGCCCCCTCGTTCCACTCGATGGCGGCCGGTTTGCGACATCTGACTTGAACGACCTCTACCGCCGCGTCATCAACCGCAACAACCGGTTGAAGAAGCTGATGGACCTGCATGCTCCCGAAGTCATCGTGCGCAACGAAAAGCGCATGCTGCAGGAAGCGGTCGACGCCCTGTTCGATAACGGACGCCGTGGCCGCGTGCTGCGTGGCGCCAACAATCGTCCGCTGAAATCACTGTCCGACACTCTCAAAGGCAAGCAGGGCCGCTTCCGCCAGAACCTGCTCGGCAAGCGCGTCGACTACTCCGGCCGTTCCGTTATCGTGGTCGGCCCCGAACTCAAGCTGCACCAGTGCGGCCTGCCCAAGAAAATGGCGCTCGAATTGTTCAAGCCGTTTATCTATCACCGGCTCGAGCAGACGGGCAACGTCACCACCATCAAGCAAGCCAAAGAAATGGTCGAACAGCAGGAACCGATCGTCTGGGACATCCTCGAAGAAGTCATCAAGGACCATCCCGTCCTGCTGAACCGCGCTCCCACGCTGCACCGCCTCGGCATTCAGGCGTTCGAGCCCGTGCTCGTCGAAGGCAAGGCCATCAAGATTCACCCGCTGGTCTGCACCGCGTTTAACGCCGACTTCGACGGCGACCAGATGGCGGTGCACATTCCGCTGTCTCCAGAAGCGCAGGTTGAAGCTAGCGTCTTGATGCTGGCCTCGCACAACATTCTTTCGCCCGCTTCCGGTCAGCCCATCACCGTGCCCACGCAGGACATGGTGCTTGGACTCTACTACCTGACCAAAGCCAAGCCGGGCGCGAAGGGTGAAGGCCGCGCCTTCGCCAACATTGAAGAAGTACTGATGGCGCTGGACGCGGGCGCGGTTGAAACCCTCACCCCGATCCGCCTGCGCTACACCGGCGAACTGATCGACCTGACCACCGCCTACGACGATCAGGACATCATTCACACCGAGCCGGTTCGAGTCGAGCGCGCCTTCATCAACACGACCGTTGGCCGCGCGATTCTGAACGATCACCTGCCGAAAAACATCCCCGGTAGCAGCGATCGCATGCCCTACATCAACGGCTTGCTCAAGAAGAAGGGCATCGGCGCTCTGGTGAACTATTGCTATCTGCGCTTCGCGCTCGAAACCACGGTCAAGATGCTCGACGAAGTCAAGACGCTGGGCTTCCAGTTCGCGACCCGCGCCGGCCTGTCCATCGGCATCGACGACATGGTCATCCCGGACAGCAAGAAAGTTCTCGTCCGCGACGCCGAAAAACAAGTCGTCGCCGTGCAGCAGCAGTACCTCGACGGAGCCATCACCAACGGCGAGCGCTACAACAAGGTCATCGAAATCTGGTCGGCGATCACGGAAAAAGTGGCCGACGAAATGTTCGGTGAAATGCAGCGCCGCGACAAGGAAGGCGAGCTCAATCCGATTTACGTCATGGCCGACTCCGGTGCTCGCGGATCGAAACAGCAGATTCGCCAGCTCTCCGGCATGCGCGGCCTGATGGCCAAGCCTTCCGGCGAAATCATCGAGTCGCCCATCACGGCCAACTTCCGTGAAGGTCTGACGGTGCTCGAGTATTTCGTCTCGACCCACGGCGCCCGCAAGGGACTGGCCGACACGGCGCTCAAGACGGCCGATTCCGGCTACCTGACCCGCCGCCTGGTCGACGTGGCGCAAGACGTCATCATCAGCGAGTACGATTGCGGCACCGTCGACGGCATCTACGTGCAGGGCATCGTCGAAGCCGGCGAGATCATCGAAGCGCTGCGCGACCGCATCATCGGCCGCGTGTCGCTCGAAAAAATCAAAGACTATGACGGCAACGTCATTGTCGACATCAACCAGGAAATCACCGAAGACCTCGCGGGAGCGATTCAGGCCGCCGGCATCGAGCGCGTGAAAATCCGCTCCGTGCTGACCTGCGAATCGAAGCGCGGAGTCTGTGTTATGTGCTACGGCCGCAACCTGGCTTCCGGACGCCTCGTCGAACTCGGCGAAGCCACCGGCGTCATCGCGGCGCAGTCCATCGGCGAACCTGGAACCCAGCTCACCATGCGTACCTTCCACATCGGCGGTACGGCGTCGCGAGTCTCCGAGCAGTCGCGCCTCGATGCCAAGAACGTCGGCAACGTGCGCTTCATCGGATTGCAGACCGTCAAATCGAAGTCGGGCGACCTGGTAGTCATGAACCGCCAGGGCTCGATCGCGGTGGTCGACGAGAAGAATCGCGAACGCGAGCGCTACTCGGTCGTGTACGGCGCAAAACTCAAAGTCAACGAAGGCGATCCGGTCACGCAGGGCCAGGTCATGGTCGAGTGGGATCCTTACACTTTTGCCATCCTGACTGAAATCGGGGGCACGGTGCAGTTCAAAGACTTGCAGGAAGGCGTCACCTTGCACGAAGAGGTGGACGAAGTCACCGGCCTATCCCGTCACGTGGTTGGCGATTCTCCCGACGAGAAGCGCCAGCCCGCCATCGTCATCAAGGGCAAGGCGAGCAAGCGCTACCTCATGCCTTCGCGAGCCCACTTGATGATTCAGGACGGCGACATCGTTACCCCAGGAGACGTGCTGGCGAAGATTCCGCGCGAGACCACGAAGACCAAGGACATCACCGGTGGTCTGCCGCGCGTGGTCGAACTGTTCGAAGCCCGCAAGCCGCATGAAACCGCCGTCATCAGCGAAATCGATGGCACGGTCAAATTCGGCGAGGTTTCGAAGGGCCAGCGCAAAATCTACGTCGTCGCCGACAACGGCACCGAAAAGGAATACTCGGTTCCGCGTGGAGTTCACGTCAACGTGCAGGAAGGTGAGCGCATGAAGGCTGGCGAGCCTTTGATGGACGGCCCGCTCAACCCGCACGACATTCTGGCGGTGCTTGGAGAAAAAGAACTGCAGGCTTACCTGGTCAACGAAATCCAGGAAGTTTATCGCCTGCAGGGCGTCAACATCTCCGACAAGCACATTGAAGTGATTGTGCGCCAGATGATGCGCTGGGTGAAGGTCGAAGACGTGGGCGACACCCGGTTCCTGCTCGAAGAGCAGACCGACAAGTTCGCCTTCCGCGAAGAGAACGAGCGCGTGATTGCGCAGGGCGGCAAGCCGGCCACCGGCCGTCCGCTGCTTCTGGGCATCACGAAAGCCTCGCTCTCCACCGACTCGTTCATCTCGGCGGCGTCGTTCCAGGAGACCACGCGCGTGCTCACCGAAGCCAGCATCAACGGCAAGGTCGATCACCTGCGCGGCCTGAAAGAAAACGTCATCGTCGGACGCCTCATCCCTGCCGGCACCGGCATGGAGTACTACCGCAACGTGCGCCTCTCGCCGGAAATGGAAGAGGCCGCTGCTAAGGTACAGGCGGAAGTTTCGGCGGCATACGAAGAAGCCGAGCGCGCTCTCGAAATGATGCGCCACGAGGGCGAAACCGACGATCTGCCCGCGGAACTCCCCGCGGCCGAGTAGTCAAAAACCGAATCAGGCTTCGGGGGCGAACTATTTTCGCCCCCGATCCTGCTTTTCCAGTCATCTAAACTACTAATGCACGCTAGCCCCCAGCGATTGCGCATTGAGGAACCTGCGCCACTTCCCTCTTTGCGTCCAGTGCCTCCCGGCCCTAAGCTAGAGCAGAGCATGCTCCGCCTCTTCCGCCTCCTGCGGCTCGCCTTCTGGCGGGCTTTTATCCACGATGCCTTCGGTACCGCCAAGGCCTCGGCCTATTCCATGATTTTTACTTTCTTTCCGGTCCTGCTGATCATCGGCTCGTTTTTGGCGAACTGGCGCAAGGGCGCGCCCTACCTGCGGGAAATTTCCTATGCCCTGGGCAGCATCCTCCCGACAGGCGGTAACACCGTGCTGAGCTATCTGAAGGGAGCCGCGCAGCATCCCGTCGGCCTGTTGACCACCACTTCGGTGGTCACGCTGTGGACCGCATCCGGCGTCATGATCTCCTGGATGGACGGTTTCCGGCGTTGCTACGAACTCCCGAAAACCTGGGGCCTGGTGAAAGAGCGCCTCATCGCATTCCTGCTGGTCGTGTTCGCGCTGATTCCCATGACGTTCTCCACGCTGCTGGTGGCCGTGGGCAGCAAGTTCGAGGCGCGCCTTCTGCCCTACATCGATCCCGATTTCAGCATCTACGTTTTCCTGCTCTGGGGCGCGACCCGCTGGTTCATCGCCACCCTCACCAGCATCGCGGTCATTGCGCTCATCTACCATCATGCGGTGCCGCGCACCCAGCCCTGGCACAGCGTGATCCCAGGCGCCATCTTCGCAACCGTTCTATGGTTCTCGACGACGGTTGGCTTTCGCGCCTACCTGGAGCATTTCGGCAACTTCGCCACCATTTACGGATCGCTGGGCGCCGTCATGGCCCTGCTGGTGTGGATGTACCTGATTTCCCTGGTCGTGCTGGTGGGCGCGGAATTCAATGCCCTGCTGTTCCCGCGAGCCATGCTGGGCAAAGAGCTCACGGCTATCCACGACCACAAGCCGTAGAGACGTTGCTGGCAACATCTCTCTGAATTTAGTTTATCCTCAGTGCTTGAATTCTTGGGGCGTCATCCTGACCGGAGCCGTTTTTCAGGCGCAGGGAAGGATCTCGCGCGCCGGCCGGCGCGGCTGGAAGCCGCGTCCTTTCAAAACAGGCGCTGGCGGAGCGAAGGTTCAAAAAAATTAGAAACAGATAACGAGGAAGAGTTGAACGACATCCCTAACCAGAGCGCGCGCCGCGCCAAAATCATCTGCACCATCGGCCCGGCCTGCAACACCGAGGCCGCCATGCGCGACCTGCTCCGCCTCGGCATGGATATCGCGCGCCTCAACTTTTCTCACGGCACTCACGAAGACCACGCCCGCAATATCCATCGCCTGCGCCGCGCCGCCGAGCGCGAAGGACGCACCCTCTGCATCCTGCAGGACCTGCAGGGCCCGAAAATCCGCACCGGACCGCTGGAGAACCACGAGCCCGTTCTGTTGAAAACCGGCTCCGTCGTCACCATCACACCGCAGAATGTACTCGGCACCGCCACCCGCATCTGCACCACGTTCGCCGATCTTGGCCGCGAACTCACGCCCGGCGCCCGCATCCTGCTCAGCGACGGCCTCATCGAAATGCGTGTCCGCGCCGTCCGCGGTAAAGACGTGCTCTGCGACGTCATCAACGGCGGCCTGCTGGGCGAGCACAAAGGCATTAATCTTCCCGGCATCGCCTTATCAATTCCGGCCCTTACCGAAAAAGATCGCAAAGACCTCGAGTTCGGCCTCACGCACGGCGTCGACGCGGTCGCGCTCTCATTCGTGCGCACCGCCGCCGACGTGAGCATGGTCAAGCAGATCATCGCCACGCACGGCAGCGATGTCCCCGTGATCGCCAAGCTAGAAAAACCGCAGGCCATCGATCACCTGGAAGAAATTCTCGAAGCTGCCGACGGCGTGATGGTGGCCCGCGGCGACCTCGGCGTCGAAGTGCCGCCGGAAAAAGTTCCCGTCATTCAGAAGCATGTGATTCGCCGCGCCTCCGCCTGGCGCAAACCCGTCATCACCGCGACCCAGATGCTCGAGTCGATGATCGAAAACCCGCGCCCCACGCGCGCCGAAGCCAGCGACGTGGCCAACGCTATTTTCGACGGCACCGACGCCGTCATGCTCTCGGCCGAAACCGCCAGCGGACAGTACCCGCACGAATCCGTTTCCATCATGGCGCGCATCGTCGTCGAAGCTGAATGCAACATGGACGATTTCGTCCAGTACCGCCGCCGCCGCGAGCACCGCGGCCTCTCCGTCGCCGAAACCATCTGCGAATCCATCGCCCACTCCGCCGAAGATTTGCCCATGGGCGCCATCGCCGTGTTCACCGAGACCGGCAACACCGCCCGCATGATTTCCAAATACCGCCCCAAAGCCGCCATCTATGCGTTCACTCACATTCCGCCCGTGGTGCAGCGCATGAATCTTTACTGGGGAGTCCATCCCGTCCGCTGCCGCCAGGCGCGTTCCGCCGAACAAATGGTGACCATGGCCGAACAGGATCTCGTACGCCGCGGCCTGCTCAAGCCCGGGGACGTACTCGGAGTCGTCGCCGGCACCCGCCAGGCCTCCGGTTCCACCAACCTGATGCGCTTGCACGTGGTCACCAGCGAAGAAGCCGAGCGCATCGCCCACCCCGAGCCGCAGTCGAAGAAATCGAAGTCCATGAAGTCGCCGTCCAAATAATTTGAGAGGCGTCATCCCGAGCGGAGCCGCTTTTCAGGCGGAGGGAGGGATCTCGCGCGGATCGGCACCGCTTCGAAAGCGAACACCGACGACCCTCTCCACCAAACCGCACCCTGCTTTGCCGCCGCAAGCTATAATCCACGCTTATGCCCCAAGAGATCCTTTCCGTGGCCGTCTGGGAACCCGTCCCCGGCATGGAAGCCGCGTCGCTCGCCACCCTTCGCGAAATCAGCTCCATCGTCGTGAGCAAGGGATACGGCCGCGATCTTCTCTACCGCGACCGCGAATCACACTACGTTCTGCTGCGTTATTGGAAGTCCGAACAAGCCCGTCAATCCGCGCTGGAAGATCCCGAATTGCAACGCCGCTGGGCCCGCCTCGGCAATGAAATCCAGATCGTGAAAGTGTACGAAACGCTAACCGGAGTCCCACTCGACGGGCCGAAATAACCCGCGCTGATCATCCGCAGACCACGCGCTCCTCGCACCATTTCACTGCAAAAGTTCCTTTCAGGATTTCGCCGTCCTTGAATTGCAGTTCATAGTGTCCGGCCGCGCTGGAGCGCTCCTGATAATTGTCGAACATGATCGTGCCTGATTGCGCGGGCTTGCAGTCGCCTTCTTTGGCGCATCGGGCCGCCCAGCCAGCGTCCGAACCCGGACCAAACTTGACGACCTGGCCCTCATGGATGGGCACTCCTCGCCAGATCGCGATGGAGATGTAAGGTCCGGCGATTCGTTTGCACTGCGCCGGTTCCGTGGTCAGCGTGATCGCGATCGCGGGCCCGTCCCATGGCGCACAGGAGCTTTGCATGGTCCCGTAAGAGAAAGACGGTCCGTCGGGTGAGGCGATTGCGGCAATTGCGGCCAGGGAAAAGACTAACAAAGCGACAGCGACGACCGTTCTTCGAGCGCCCATGCGATTCTCCTTGACTCTTGCCGGCTAGAACGATAGCACACAAGGCCGTGTGCCCCATTTCTCGCGGACTCTGCGAGAAGTGGGGGTTTAAACTAGCGAGGATATGCCCGCCAGAAGGTTTCACAAAGTCGTACCCATCTCGTTCTGTCTGGTGTTCCTCATCGGTGTCGCCTTCGCGGTGATTGTTCACGACACCGTTCGGTATGACAAACCGATCCGGGTAATTCGCGGGAGAATGACTAGCAACGGAGCTACGGTCCGCTACGGTTTGGTTAACGTCTATGACAATGCGCAGGTGTCCTTGGACGGTTCAATCTCACCTGTCGAGCAAAGGAAGAGGCAGACGAAAGTTGCGTCGGTGAAGCCGAACGAAAAAGGCGAATTCAAGATCCGGCGCTTACCCAAAGGCTTCTACGAAGTTGAGTTCGGAAACCAGGGTCAGGGCGGTTACAAAAGCTTGTCCGTCCTTGTGAACGTTGACCCCAAAGGGAGCAGAGACGGAATCTGTGTGAACCTGGGCGTAGAAGGAGGCGGCCAAAGCGCCGTGTCTAAATGCGAGGCGGAGTAGGTGCTCAAAAATCGCCAAGAACCGGGTGCCCCATTTCTCGCGCGTTCTTTGCGCGAGAAGTGGGGATTTACACTAGCGAGCATATGCCCGCCTCCATCCGTGATTTCGCCGACAACGCCGTCGACCCCAAAGTCCGCGGCTACCTCCACATTCCCGACTCAGCTAACGGCGACGCCCTAATCCTCTGCCACGGCGCCGGGTCCAACGCGCAAGCCCCTCTGCTCATCGCCCTCGCCGAAACCTTCTCCGCCGCCGGATTCACCGTCCTGCGCTGCGACCTCCCCTATCGCCAGACGCGATCCTTCGGCCCGCCCGGCCCCGGCGACGCCGCCCGCGACCGCGCCGGCCTGAAGAGCGCCCTCGCCGCCATGCGAAAAATAATTTCCGGCCGCCTCTTCCTTGGCGGCCACTCTTACGGCGGACGCCAGTCCAGCATGCTCTGCGCCGAGCTTTCAGAAAATGATCGACCCCTCGTCGCAGCCCTGCTCTTGCTCTCCTACCCGCTGCATCCCCCGCGCAAGCCCGAGCAGCAGCGCACCCAGCATCTCCCCGACCTGCGCACGCCCGCCCTGTTCGTCCAGGGCACGCGCGACCCTTTCGGCTCCATCGCCGAACTAGAGCAAGCCTTGAAAATGATTCCCGCCAAGACGAAGCTACTCGCGATCGAAGGCGCCGGTCACGACCTTGGATTTAAGGGAAAGGCGAAGCTGGAGGAACTTTTGGGAGGAATCTTATCGGAATTCACCAAATTTTCTGAACTGTCATCCTGAGCGAAGCGAAGGACCTGCAAGCTGCGGCCAGTTGCATGGGTCCTTCGCGCCAAGAACGCGCTCAGGATGACAACGCAATTTCAATTCACCCACCCCGACTTCCCGCCGCCGTTCCCCTTGCGCGGGTCGTCATCCGGAGGAATATAGTTCCCATGCTCGTCGAAGTGAACCTGGCGGTCGTGCTTCGACATGTAGACCTCAAACTTCCGCGCCGCCCGCCGCCGCTTCCAGCGGTAGTAAGAATTGCGCATCCCGTAGTAACGTTCCGTGAGCCCAACATTCACCAGCGCGGGCTTCGGCCCGCGCCGCACGTACAGCCAGCCAAACAACAGCCCGCCCAGATGGGCCACGTACGCCACGCCGCCCCCACCCATCATGGCGAACGCGAGAGTGACCACGATCAGAATCCCCACAAAATACTTCGCTTTGATGGCAATGGGGAACGGAATCATCAGGATTTCGCTTTCGGCAAATAAAATCCCGAACGCGATCAGGACGGCATAGATTCCGCCAGACGCGCCCACGGTCGCTGTGTTTGGATCCCCCAGGATGTGCGCGAAAGAGAGTGCGACCGTCGTGATGGCGGCGCCAACCACACCGATGAAATATAACTCGAGCAATCTCCGCGTCCCCCATGCGTTCTCAACCGCAGATCCGAACATCCACAAGCCAAGCATGTTCCAAAACCAGTGGCCGAGATTCGCATGTAAAAAGCTGTAGGTGAGCAACTGCCAGATGAACCCGCGCTGGACGACCTCAGAAGGAACCAGTTCGCAGTACTGGATGTAGTGCTGGATATACGTAACGAGTGTAATGTGAACCACCGAGAGCAGGGCCACTAGCAGGAATACGCCGGTGTTGATCCCAATCAGCCACGTCACCGCCTTGGTGAACGGGGGCAGGCTCAACGTCATCGGTTCGCCGGTTCGCCGCACTGAATTACCTCTTGTCCAATTCTACTCGCACTCTGGTTCAACTCGAACCCGGGTGCCGGGTGCCCCATGTCTCGCGCATTCTGCGAGACGTGGGGACTTTGCAACGCGCGACCACTCTAACGTTCCGGAACCGGCACGACCGGCAAACTTCGATGCCCCGCGGAATCCACTGCCCGCACCGCGAAAATGACATTATCCTTCGACAGCTTCAGCGTGGCGCGAGTCACATTCCCCACACTCTGGGTATGCTCCCACTCCGCGCTCGTCGTCGCCCGCCATAGCACTTCATATTCCGCCGCTAGGCCGCCCGGAGAAGCTTCCCACGTCAGCGTGGAATCATTCTCCAAATCCTTCGTCAGCAGATGCACGTTCGCCGGAGGCGCCGGCGCCGCCGCCAAAGACGCCAGCGTCGCCGCATTCAGCCGCGCCACCTGCGCCACATACTCGTAGTCCACAAACTTCAGCGAATCCCCGTATTCCGTGCCGGTTTCCACCCGCACGTTCTGGTGTTGATGATGAAAGTCCTCGCGGAATTCCGTGAAACGCACCGCCGCGAATCCCTGCTGGTTGAAAGAATAATGATCGCCGCCCCGCAGATAGCGATCCAGCCGGAACACCAGCACCGGCTTCACTCCCGCATCGTAAACCCGGCCAACCTCGGCAATATACCGCGCCAGTTGCCGCGACGCGGAATCGCTTTCCCCGCCCAGCCCACGAATGCGCCGCACGTCCTGTTCCGTCGCCGCCGCCGGCACGCCCTCGGAAAACACGCGCACTACGGAATGGTCCTGCTCCGCACTCTTGTCGCCGCCCACAATGTCATTGTTCAGCACGGCCTCAAGATCCCAACCTTGATCTTTGACCATTTTTTCTCTGACCATCTGGGCGAAATGGCGGCTGCCGTTCAGCCCCTGCTCTTCGCCCGCGACCGTCAGAAAAACAATCGTCGCCGGGAACTTCATTTTGCTCAGCACCCGCGCACATTCCAGGCTCACGGCGGTTCCGCTGCCATCGTCGTTAGCCCCGGGCGCGTCCCCGCTCACATCGAGCGTGTCGCTGTTGCGCGAGTCATAGTGCCCTGTGACCAGCACGATGCGCTTCGTATTCGCCGCGTTTGTACCCTTCAAAACCGCATAAACATTGGTGATTTCGGTCGGCTTGGGAATACGTTCCATGGGCTCTTCGGTGAAGCTGTCGGTCTTCACCTCCAGGCATCCGCCGCAATCTTTCGAATAGCGCTCGAACTCCGCCTTGATCCACTCCCGCGCAGCGCCGATCCCGCGCCCCGCAGCAATCGACGCCGGATCCTGTGCGGAGAGCGTCGAGCGCGTTCCAAAACTCACCAACTTTTCGATGTTCGCCTGAATGCGCTGCGCGGAAATCTGCTGTAACGCCGCCGCGATCTTCGAATCCGCTCCCAAATTTGCCGAAACTGCCACGGAACATGTGGGGACGGACGCATTCGTCCGTCCGGCCAGCGCGCAGCGCGGCCGCAAAGCGCCAAATAGCTGACCGCAACCCATCGTCCCCAGCAAGACGACTGCAGCCGCAACGCGCCTCAACCCGCGGAAATAGAGCATGGCTTGATAGCCCCCGTCCAGAAGAATCCC
>Ga0209040_10000088_pt1 | contig 55468 bp, 57 predicted proteins | sample BogFormECP12_OM3_FD_188240 | JGI IMG/M metagenome (GOLD analysis project Ga0209040, IMG submission 188240) | Bog forest soil microbial communities from Calvert Island, British Columbia, Canada - ECP12_OM3 (SPAdes) (version 2) | ecosystem: Environmental > Aquatic > Freshwater > Wetlands > Bog ... | reverse complement strand
GACGTCGATTTCACCGTCGCCGAATTGGATATCGAGATCACCGCGACGGTGCACAGCACAGACCGGACAGGAGTGGAGATGGAGGCGTTAACAGCCGTCAGCGTGGCCGCTTTGACGCTCTACGACATGATCAAGGCGGTCGACCCGGCCGCTCGCATCGACGACATTCGGGTGCTCCGCAAAGAGGGTGGCAAGACCGGAACGTGGGAACGGCGATGAGCGCCCGATCCGCGCGGGTCGTCATCGCCTCGACCCGGGCCTCAGCCGGTGAATACACCGATAAGTGTGGGCCGATCATCGCTGAATGGCTTGGACAGCAAGGGTTTTCGCCTGTGCAGCCGGTGGTGGTGGCCGACGGGGAACCGGTCGGCGAGGCGCTGCGGGACGCGCTCGACGCCGAAGTCGACGTGATCGTCACCTCCGGTGGCACTGGCATCTCGCCGACCGACAGCACCCCGGACCAGACGGTGGCGGTACTGGACTACATGATCCCCGGACTGGCCGACGCCATCCGCCGCTCTGGCCTGCCGGAGGTGCCGACGTCGGTGCTGTCGCGCGGGGTGTGCGGCGTGGCCGGACGAACCCTGGTTGTCAACCTGCCGGGTTCACCCGGCGGGGTACGCGATGGCCTTGCGGTGCTTGCCGACGTGCTCGGCCACGCGCTCGAACAACTCGCAGGGGAAGATCACCAGCGATGACGCTGGTGCTGCGTGCGGCGCTGACCGACCAGCCGATCTCTCTCACGGAGCACGAGGATCTCGTGAGCCACCAGTCGGCCGGAGCCATCGTCGGATTCGTTGGCGTGGTCCGCGACCATGACGGTGGACGCGGGGTGGTACGGCTTGAATACTCCGCGCACCCGTCGGCCGCGCAGGTCTTGGCCGACGTGGTGGCCGAGGTCGCTGAGCAGTCCAGCGGGGTGCGTGCGGTAGCGGCCAGCCACCGCATCGGTGTCCTGCAGATCGGCGAGGCGGCCCTGGTGGCTGCGGTCGCCGCCGACCACCGGCACGCCGCCTTTGCCACCTGCGCACATCTGGTCGACACCATCAAGGCGCGGTTACCCGTGTGGAAGCACCAGTTCTTCGACGACGGCGCCGACGAATGGGTGGGCTCGGCGTAAGGCCGAGGTGGAGATCGTCAGCGGCCGCCGGATGGCTGTGCGAGCGCGTCCAACGCATCGTTTCCGTGCACGTCCTCAGCCTGGATCGCTTGCCACAGCTTCTTCGTGTAGCCGACGGTCGAGGCATCCTGAGGTTCCACGGGCGCCGGCTGCGGCACATCGGCCGCCGGCGCGGACGGGACAGCGTCCTTGGGCGGCTCCGGCGGGATGGCGTCCGCGGGCGGCGCCGGCGGGACGGCATCTGCTGGCGGTGCCAGGTCGGCTGGAGGCGCCGGCGCGGGGTCGGCGACGGGAGCGGGCTGGTCGTAGGTGGCCAGCTGCACCGGGGGGGCCGGGTCGGCGGGCGGCGGCGGAGGAGCGTCTGGCGGAGCAGCGTCTGGCGGAGGCGCGTCTGCGGGCGGTGGTGCCAGCGGTGCCGGTTCGCCGTTGATCCCGGGCGCGTCCAGCGGCGCGTCCATTCCGGCCGGCGCGGGAAGGACCTCGCGCGGGGTCGGACCCGACAGCGGACCACCACACACGGGCCAGGCACCACGACCCTGGGTCGCCAAGACCCGCTCGGCGATTACGATCTGCTGCTCCCGGGTGGCCAGCTGGGCCGTGGGGGAGAATTGCCCGCCACCGTGCGAGGCCCAGGTACCTGCGGCAAATTGCACGCCGCCGTAGTAGCCGTTGCCGGTGTTGATTGCCCAGTTGCCGCCGGATTCGCAACGGGCTACCTGATCCCATTCGCCGTCGGTGGCCGCGGCTGCCTGGCCAGCGAGGGCGATGCTGCCGCCGCCAAGTACCGCCCCGGTAAAGGCGATCTTGGCGACGCTGATGTTGGAAGTAGTGGGCTTACGGTGACGTCCACTCATGCGCGCCGGAATTTCCTCTCTCGTACGCGCCTGCGAGGTCAGCTGTCGGGTTCGGGTGGGAGAGGCTACCCGGCCAGCGCCGTACCCCGGAGGGAGACGACGCCGACTTCACCCCAAGGAGCCGTCGAACGGCCCCAAGGCGATCACGGCGGACCGGTGGGTCCCCCGCCTCCATCCACTTGCGGTGTTCCCCGCCTATTGGATGGAGCTCGGCGCGATAGGGAGGGGAGGGACGCCACCGGTTGCTTGGCGAACCCCCGGAGACGCTAGCGGGTTCTGTCGGTGCCGTCATTTTTTACAAACTGGGCGTTTCCCTCACGGTCATCTGCCAAAAGTCCAGGAACACTAGGGATTTGCGCAGGTCGTTGTCATCCGAAATCGGGCGTTGTCCGCGTTGTTATCGTTCCGTTATGTGACGTATCTCACATTATCAGCCGCCGGCGAAGGGTGGCAGGACGTCGATCGTGTCACCGGAGCGCAACGTTATGGTCTCGTCGCGAACGGCGATTCCGTCGCGCAGATAGGAGCACCGACTCAACACGTGGGCGAGGCGTTCACCGCGTCCGGCGAGACTCTTGACCAGCTCGGCCACCGTGGTGTCGGGGAGCAATGTGACGGTTTCGAAGTCGGCACCGGCGGCCGCCCGCGCGGCCGCGAAATAGCGGACCATCACCTGGATTCCGCCGGGTCTGGTGGGGAGCTCAGCCACCGATGGCGCTCATCGGGCGGTCGGGCTGGATGAAGTCGGGGTCGTTGATACCGTGGCCGGCCGGCTTGGCCCACATCGCGGCGCGCCATGCCGCCTCGATCGCGTCGTCGCCGGCACCGCCGCGCAGCAGGCCGCGCAGGTCGGTCTCCTCCGTCGAGAACAGGCAGCTACGGATTTGGCCGTCGGCGGTCAGCCGAGTGCGGTCACAGGTCGAGCAGAACGCGTGCGACACGGAGGCGATAACACCAAACTTTCCAGCCGGTGTGTCCGGGCCGGTGTCGACGAGCCAGAGCTCGGCAGGAGCGGAACCGCGCGGCGCCGGGTCCGGTCGCAGCCGAAAGTGTGGCCGCAGCGCCGCCAGCACGTCGTCGGCGCTCAGCGCCGTGTCCCGGCGCCATTGGTGCCCGGCGTCCAGCGGCATCTGCTCGATGACCCGCAACTGGTAGCCGTGCTGGAGGCAGAATCGCAGCAGTTCGACGACATCCTCGCGGCCGGTGACGGGGTCCAGAACGGCATTCACCTTGACTGGCGCCAGGCCCGCTTCTTTGGCGGCGACCAAGCCGGCCAGCACGGCAGCGAGCCGGTCGCGGCGGGTGATGGCCGCAAAGCGCACCGGGTCCACGCTGTCCAGCGAAACGTTGACCCGGTCCAGGCCTGCTTCGGCTAGAGCGACCGCCCTGCGCTCTAGTCCGACACCATTAGTGGTCAGCGAAATCTGCGGGCGGGGGCGCAGGTTGGCCGCCGCTGCGATCACCTCTTCGAGGTGGCGGGCCAACAGCGGCTCTCCACCGGTGAACCGCACGCTGGTCAAGCCGAGCCGGGTGACGGCGATGTGCATGAGCCTGACCAGCTCGTCGGGCCGCAACAGTTGCCGGTCGGGCAGCCAGTCCAGGCCCTCCGCCGGCATGCAATATGTGCAACGCAGATTGCAGCGGTCGGTCAGCGAGACCCGCAGATCGGTGGCGACCCGGCCGAATGTGTCTATTAACGGACCATCGGTGGGTACCGCCGCCGGAACGGCACGGCCATTTGCCCGGCCTCGCACCGTCGGTACTCCCAGGGCGGTCAGCGTCATGCCGGCACCCGCCCGGATCGGGTCGTCGAGCCGACCGGAACGATTTCCTTGCCCAGTGGCACCAGCGAAACCGGTATCAGTTTGAGGTTGGCCAGCGCCAGCGGAATGCCGATGATCGTGATGGCCATCGCCGCCGCGCTCACCAAATGCCCGATCGCCAGCCACAACCCGAACAGCAGTACCCAGATGACGTTGCCGACCAGCGTGCCGGTCCCGGCTCCCGGCTTCTCGACGATCGTCCGGCCGAACGGCCACAACGCGTACGACGCGATGCGCAGCGCCGCGAAGCCGAAGGGGATGGTGACGATGAGCAGGAAGCAGACAAGCGCCGCGACCAGGTAGCCGAGGGCCAACCAGAGGCCGCCGAAAACCAGCCAGATGACGTTCAGGATCAGGCGCATATCTCCTCCACCAGGTAATGCCACCCTACCGAGTAACGGCTATACGGGGGTGCTCGGCGGGCAACCATCCGAGTAGGATCACAATTCGATATCGCGTCCTGCGCAGGCAGGACGCTTCTTCTGTTAGCCATCCTAGTGATCCGTAAGACAAGCAGGTGAGACCAGTGCCGACCGGCAAGGTGAAGTGGTACGACTCCGAAAAGGGGTTCGGCTTCCTGTCGCAGGAGGACGGCGAGGACGTCTACGTCCGTTCCTCGGCGTTGCCTGCGGGTGTCGAGGGGCTCAAAGCGGGGCAGCGGGTCGAATTCGGCGTCGCTTCCGGCCGGCGCGGACCTCAGGCATTGAGCCTCAAGCTGATTGATCCGCCGCCGAGCCTGACTCGGGCGCGCCGCGAGGCGCCGGCCGAGCACAAGCACAACCCCGATGAGCTGCACGGCATGGTCGAGGACATGATCACCTTGCTGGAGAGCAGCGTGCAGCCTGAGCTGCGTAAGGGCCGCTATCCGGACCGCAAGACGGCACGCCGGGTCTCCGAGGTGGTCAAAGCGGTGGCCCGGGAGCTTGACGCCTAGCCCGGCTCCGATGCAACGCGCCGTAATAGCTACCGGCGCGTAGCTTCGACATCGGTACGTCGTAGTATTCGGGCCAGCACCGGGCACTCAAGCCTCGATGTGACTCGTTAGCGAGGAGGCGGCGATGGCACAGCAAGCGCAGGTCACCGAGGAGCAGGCGAGAGCCCTTGCCGAGGAATCGCGCGAAAGTGGCTGGGACAAACCGTCCTTCGCCAAAGAGTTGTTCCTTGGCCGCTTTCCGCTGGACCTCATCCATCCTTTTCCCAAGCCCTCCGACGCCGAGGAGGCCCGTACCGTCGCGTTTCTCGACAAGCTGCGGGAATTTCTCGACACCATCGACGGCAGCGTCATCGAGCGCGACGCCCAGATTCCCGATGAATACGTGAAGGGCTTGGCCGAACTGGGCTGCTTCGGCATGAAAATACCGTCCGAGTACGGCGGACTGAACATGTCGCAGGTCGCCTACAACCGGGCACTGCTGATGGTCTCGACCGTTCATCCCAGTCTCGGCGTATTGCTGTCGGCCCATCAGTCGATCGGGGTACCCGAACCGCTCAAGCTTGCCGGGACCCCGGACCAGAAGCGGAAGTTCCTGCCACGGTGCGCTGCCGGCGCCATCTCGGCGTTTCTGCTCACCGAACCAGACGTGGGCTCCGACCCGGCGCGCCTGGGCTCGACGGCGACACCAGTGGAGGACGGGCAGGCCTACGAACTAGAGGGCGTGAAGCTGTGGACCACCAACGGCGTGGTCGCAGAGCTGCTGGTCGTCATGGCCCGGGTACCCAAGAGTGAGGGGCACCGAGGGGGAATCAGCGCCTTTGTTGTCGAGGCGGATTCACCCGGCATCACCGTCGAGCGGCGCAACAAGTTTATGGGATTGCGCGGCATGGAAAACGGCGTGACCAGGCTGCACCGCGTTCGGGTCCCCGCCGAAAACCTGATCGGGCGAGAAGGCGATGGTCTCAAGATCGCGCTGACCACACTCAACGTCGGAAGGCTGGCGCTGCCCGCGACGGCGACCGGGGTCGCGAAGTGGTCGGTGAAAATAGCGCGGGAATGGTCCAGCGAGCGAGTGCAGTGGGGCAAACCGATCGGCAAACACGAAGCGATCGCCAGCAAGCTCGCCTTCATGGCCGCGACCACTTACGCACTCGACGCGGTGCTCGAGCTGTCTGGCCAGATGGCCGACGAAGGCCGCAACGACATCCGGATCGAGGCGGCGTTGGCCAAACTGTGGTCCAGCGAGATGGCGAGCCTTGTCGCCGACGAGCTGATGCAGATCCGTGGTGGCCGGGGCTACGAGAGCGCGGAGTCCCTCGCCGCGCGTGGGGAGCGTGCGGCACCAGTGGAGCAGATGGTGCGGGACCTGCGGATCAACCGCATCTTCGAAGGAGCCAGCGAGATCATGCGGTTGCTCATCGCCCGCGAAGCGGTCGACGCTCACTTGACTGCCGCGGGTGATCTCGCGAAACCCGACGCTGACTTGCGGCAAAAGGCTGCGGCGGCGGTGGGCGCCAGCGGGTTCTACGCAAAGTGGTTGCCGAAACTGGTATTTGGCGAGGGGCAACGACCCACGGCGTTCAACCAGTTCGGTCCCCTGGCGTCTCATTTGCGATTTGTTGAACGCTCCTCACGCAAGCTCGCCCGCAATACTTTCTACGGGATGGCGCGCTGGCAGGCTGGCCTCGAGCAAAAGCAAGCATTCCTCGGACGTATCGTGGATATTGGTGCCGAGCTGTTTGCCATATCTGCAACGTGTGTGCGTGCCGAGTCTCAGCGGGTTGCCGATCCGGTCGTCGGCGCGCAAGCGTACGAGCTGGCCGACATCTTCTGCCAGCAGGCCACCCTTCGGGTCGAAGCGCTGTTCCACGCCTTATGGACCAACACCGACAGTTCCGATGTACGGCTGGCAAACGATCTTCTGGAGGGCCGCTACACCTGGTTGGAAGAGGGGGTAGTCGATCAATCAGAGGGCACCGGACCGTGGATCGCGCACTGGGAACCTGGCCCGTCCACCGAGACCAATCTGGCTCGTCGGTTTTTGACAGCGTCGCCATCGACCGAGGCGAAACTTTAGTCGCCGTCCTGGCTGAGGCAGGATTGTGCCATGGCCACCTACGTTGCCGAAAAGGGCGAATTCACCCGCGACACCAACTACATCACCACCCGCATCACCGCCGACGGACGCGACGGCTATCCGGTTGAACCCGGCCGGTATCGGCTCATTGTGGCCCGTGCTTGCCCGTGGGCTAACCGCACGATCATCGTGCGGCGGTTGCTGGGCCTGGAACCCGTTCTTTCCATCGGGTTTTGCGGCCCCACCCACGACCAGCGCAGTTGGACCTTCGACCTGGATCCCGGCGGTGTCGACCCGGTGCTCAAGATTCCACGGCTGCAAGACGCCTACTTCAAGCGCTTCCCCGACTACCCCAAAGGCATCACCGTCCCGGCGATCGTCGATGTCCCGACCGGGGGGGTGGTCACCAACGATTTCGCGCAGATAACCCTGGACTTTTCCACGGAGTGGACCGCGTACCACCGCGACGGCGCGCCGCAGCTATACCCCGAGCCGCTGCGGGCCGAGATCGACGAGGTGAGCAAGCGGGTCTACACCGAGGTCAACAATGGGGTATACCGGTGCGGCTTCGCCGGCTCGCAGCAGGCCTACGACGCCGCCTACGACCGGTTGTTCACGGCGCTCGACTGGGTGAGCGATCGTCTGACGAGCCAGCGATACCTGGTCGGGGACACCATCACCGAGGCCGACGTGCGGCTGTTCACCACCCTGGCCCGCTTCGACCCGGTCTATCACGGGCATTTCAAATGCAACCGGACCAAACTGTCCGAGATGCCGGTGTTATGGGCCTACGCGCGCGACCTGTTCCAGACACCGGGCTTCGGCGACACCACCGACTTCGTCCAGATCAAGCAGCACTACTACATCGTGCACGCCGAAATCAACCCCACCCGGATCGTGCCCAAGGGCCCGGACCTCGCGAACTGGCTGACCCAGCATGGCCGGGAAGCCTTGGGAGGCAGGCCCTTTGGTGACGGGACACCGCCGGGGCCGCCGGTCGATGGCGAGCGGGTGCCGGCGGATCACGGCGCGTAACTCGGTTCGTGGTTGGTTATTACAACGAGTGTTAAAGTCCGCGCATGGTAGTGGCTGCGTTCGTTTTGTCGCTGTGCGCGCTAGTCGTGTCGCTGGGCTCGATGGTCGCCGCGATTATGTCGGTTCGGTTTGCGCGGCTGTCCGCAAACGCTGCGACCCGCTCGGCTGATCTTGCCGGGATCGTGGAGAGTGGCAGGCGTTACGGGTGGCGCATCGAGGCCAGGACCAACGACAAACCGCGCAGGTTCTACACGCTGCGCAATGTCGGCGCGGTCAACGCCCGCGACGTCACGCTGACGGGTGACTACAAAGAACTGCAGTTCCTCGACGGTCAGAGCTCCGTCGATGTCGCGGCGGGTCAGGCCCGGCTGTTCTCGGCGATGCTGCCGGGCGGGAATCAACCGGGTGAAATACACGTCACCTGGACGCCGGAACTCCCCGACGCTGAACCGTTGACGTGGACAGAGGTGCCACCGCCGGCACGTCAATAATTAAGGCGCACTGACCATTCCGCATGGGGTACGTCGCGTAGCTCACCGGAGGGGTCGACCACCAACGTCAGCAACTGCACGACTATCCCGGTCAACCGCCCGCGCTGCGGGTCGACCGTGGGTATGGTGACCGCCAGCCGGCTGTTCGGCCGAAACAGGGTGCTGGTGGTGTTGGTGGGGTCCTCATACGCCTGCAGCAGCCGCCAAGGTGCACGGGAAATGGCTTCGGGTACTGAGAGCTGCACCGGATGGCGTGTACTTGCCGGCAGCTCGCCCTGCGTCTGCGGTGTCTGACAATCGTCGAGATTGAGCACGTTGCAGTACAAGTACGGTCCCACGCGGATCAGGTGGCCGTGCGAAAACACGCTGATCTCGGGTCGTTGCGGGCCGGGCTTGTGCACCAGCAGCCACGCCCCGACCCCGGCCCCGACGGATAGCAGCACCACGAGCACCGCGAGCAGCACGGCCGCACCGCGCTTGTCTGTCGGCTTCACCTCCGCACCGCCGACGGACTGCCGGTGCCGCGGCGCATACCCTCCTGCTCGACCATGACGGGCCGATTGCCTCCGAGGCCGGGGATCAACGAGTCACCGTGGAAGCTGACGACGGTTTGGGCCAGACCCAGGATCAGCAGGGCGCTGACCGCGGTGAAGCCGACCCACAATTCGGTGTAGACCAACACGCCCAGCGCGCCGCCCAGCACCCAGGCCAGCTGCAGCGTCGATTCGGAACGACCGAATCCCGAGGCGCGCGATTCCTCGGGCAGGTCGTGCTGCAACGAGGCGTCCAGCGAGGCCTTCGCAATCGCGCTGGACCCGGAGGTAATCAGGGTGGCGATGGCGGCCACCAGCAGGTTGCCGGCCACCGCGGCCGCCAGGGCCGACACCGTGACGGCCACGGTGCAGCGCACCACCAGTACCGCCGGCCTGCCCAGTTGCAGGCGTGCGCTGGTGAAATTGCCGGCGAAATTGCCGACTGCGGCCGCGGCGCCGATCATGCCCAGCATGCCCAGCTGAACCCACCCGTTGGCTTGGTGCGCCTTGGCGACAAACGCCGGGTACAAGAACAGGAAGCCAACCATGACCTTGATGGTGCAATTGCCCCACAGCGAGGTAATGATGTTGCGGCCCAACGGTTGTCGAAGTTTCCCGCCGACCTTCTTGACTTCCTCCGGCCAGTTTGGCGACACCGGGTCGCTGTGTCGGCGATAGCTCAGGGTGGCTGGAACCTCACCGGCGGTCACCTCGACCCAGCGCGGAATCCGCATCGAAAGCAAGGCGCCGGCAATCGTGACCGCGACGACGACGAACAACGCGCCGGGCAGCTTGAACAGGTGCGTGCAGACGAACTCGACGCCGCCTGCGATGGCGCCGCCGGCGATGGTTCCGCCGAGCAGACCGAATACCGTCAGCCGGGAGTTAACCCGCACCAGGTCGATGGTCGGCGGCATTACCCTCGGCGTCACCGCGCTGCGCAGCACGGAAAACGACTTCGAGAACACCATCATGGCCAGCGCGCATGGATAGAGCACCATTGACGGGTAGCTGCCGGTGGCGCCGTCGTAGTTCATGATCAGCACCACCGCCAGCGCGGTGCGGAGTGCAAACGAGGTCGCCAGCGCGACGCGGCGGCCGTGCTGCAGCCGGTCCAGCGCCGGGCCGATGAGTGGCGCGATCACCGCGAACGGCGCGATGGTGATCAACAGGTACAGCGCGACCTTGGACTTGCTCTCCCCGCTGGCTGCGGCAAAAAACAGTGTGTTGGCCAGCGCGACGGCCATTGCGGCATCGACCGCGAAGTTGGCCATCACAGGCCACGTCAGCGCGGTCAATCCGGACTTGTCGGCGCCGTCGGCGGTGGCGGCCCGCTGGACCATCCAGTACATCCGGAAGCCCATTTCGCGGCTTCGCATTGCCGCGGCTCGGGTGACGGTGATTCGTTCGTTGGGGGCGGCACCGGGTGGCGGCGCGGTGCTTCGTTCAGGTTCTGGCTGCTGCCGGCCCAGTGGCGGGAGATAGCGGTTGGCGCTGGGCATCGGCGGTGGGCGGCGCGCTCGGCGATAGTCAGAGTCGTCAGCCGGGTAGTTGGCCATGCCCGGATGCTGGTTGGTCGATCCCTTGAGGTCCGGGTGGGTCCGGCGGCCCGGGGTTGAGGCCACCCGGCCCAGGTGATCACGCCGCCGTCCTGACACGAAATCAATTCTTCCCTATGCCGAGGGGCAACCGGGCGTGGCTCGCCATCCTAGTATTGAGACGCAATGCAGAGAGGGGACAGCGTGACCGCACCCGGTGGGCAATCCGCCGAATCCGCCGAATCCGCCGTGGCGACCGTGGCCGAGTGGCCCGCGGCGATGGCGGCAATGCTCACGGGTGCGATCGACCAGGCCAGGGCCGCCGTCGCGGAGTTCAGCGGCCTGGAGGCGGTCGGGGATTACCTGGGCGTCAGCTACGAAGATCCAAACGCCGCCACCCACCGGTTCCTGGCGCATCTGCCCGGCTACCAGGGATGGCAGTGGGCTGTCGTCGTCGCGGCCTACCCCGGCGCCGAGCTTGTCACGGTCAGCGAGGTCGTGCTGGTTCCCGGGCCGACGGCGCTGCTGGCGCCCGAATGGGTGCCGTGGGAGGAGCGGGTCAGGCCGGGGGATCTGAGCCCTGGAGACTTGCTCGCGCCGGCTGGGGATGATCCGCGGCTGGTTCCCGGTTATGCCGCCAGTGGTGACCCGCAGGTGGACGAGACGGCCGCCGAAATCGGGCTGGGCCGGCGCTGGGTGATGAGCGAGTGGGGCCGGTCTCAGGCGGCCGAACGATGGCGCGACGGCGACTACGGTCCCGACTCGGCGATGGCGCGGTCCACCAAACGGGTGTGCCGCGACTGCGGATTCTTCCTGCCGCTAACGGGATCCCTCGGCGCGATGTTCGGTGTATGCGGCAACGAATTGTCCGCCGACGGGCATGTCGTCGACAAGTTCTACGGTTGCGGCGCCCATTCCGACACCCCCGCGCCGGCGGGCGGCGGCTCGCCGATGTATGAGCCATACGACGACGGCGTCCTCGACATGATGGAAGAGCCCGCAGCGAAGCCGCCCGAGCCCCCGGCGGAGTCGCCCGACTAACCCTTTTCGGCTGCGGCTTTGATTTTGGCCAACGACGCGTTCATGCCTTCGACTAATTCGCGTTCGAAGTTCGTTGTCCCGCCCAGCAGCGCGTTGATCGACATGTTTGCAAACGCGCTGATGCCGTTTTCGGCGTGGCGGACCTCAATCACCCTGGTGCCCTGGCCATTCGACTCGAGCTCGTAGCTCCAAATGGTGCGGTTGGTGTCGACCCGGAATGCCAGTTTCTGCTCTGGGATGACCTCGACGACGGTGCATGTGGTGGGCCAGACCAGACGGTTGCGGCGGTTGAGGTTGAGGGTGCGGGTGCCCGGACGAAGCGGACCGAACGGCCGCATCCACCGGCACTGCGGGCTCCACTGCGGCATTAGCCGAAAATCGGATATCAATGCCCAGACTTTCGACGCCGGGGCGTTGATGTCCACTTGCGCTTGCAATAGCGGGGCTACCATTTGGTCCTCCGAGGTGTTCGACTGCCCTTGGGTGCTTGGCGATCTATTTCGGGTCGAGATAGGTTTCGAGTCCGGCTTGCGCACCGCGTGCGCCGCGGCGCGCAGCAGCAAGCTGCCACACGAAGATGGCCGTGCCGAGCACCCCGGTTCCCAGCCCGGCCAGCGTCACCGGACGCCAACCCTGCAGGGCGGGTACGAGGAAGGCGGCAGCCGCCGCAAGCAGCCAGCCCAGCGCGCCCACCGCGATGACCGGCCACACTTCGAGCAGCATGGGGGGTAGCGGCGGCGGCTCTGGGCTCGGCTCCGGACTGGGGCCAGGCTCGGTACTCATCGCGATAAACATAGCCCGAAGTCCGTCGTTCGCCGTTTCTGATCCCGCGCTCTTGGGTTCCGATGTAACCTCGCGCCATGCCTGACAGCGATGCGCGGCTGGCCGCCGACTTGGCGCTTGCCGTCATGCGGCTGGCCCGCCAACTGCGGTTTCGGAACCCGCAATCGCCGGTGTCGCTGTCCCAGCTGTCGGCCCTGACAACCTTGGCTAACGAGGGCGCGATGACGCCCGGCGCCCTCGCGATTCGGGAAAGGGTCCGACCACCGTCGATGACTCGGGTGATCGCCTCGTTGGCCGACATGGGCTTCGTGGATCGCGTGCCGCACCCGGTCGACGGCCGGCAGGTGCTGGTCTCGGTGTCTGAGTCCGGCGCCGAGTTGGTCAAGGCGGCCCGGCGTGCCCGCCAGGAGTGGCTGGCCGAGCGGCTCGTGACTCTTGACAGCGGAAAGCGCGGGACCCTGCGTCAGGCCGCCGACATCATGTTGGCGTTGGTCGACGAAAGTCCGTGAGCGCTCGCCGTTGTGCTCCGGACGTGGATGTCCAGGACGTCAACGACCCCGACGATCCGCGGCTCGACGATTTCCGCGACCTGAACAGCGTTGACCGCCGTCCCGATCTGCCGACCGGCAAAGGGCTGGTGATCGCCGAGGGCGTACTGGTGGTGCAACGCATGCTGGCGTCTCGCTTCACCCCGCACGCCTTGCTCGGTACCGATCGCAGGCTGGCTGAGCTCGAGGAAGATCTGGCCGACGCCAGCGTCGCGCACGCGCCGTACTATCGAGCGTCCGCCGATGTCATGGCGCGGGTGGTGGGCTTCCATCTCAATCGTGGGGTGCTGGCCGCCGCGCGGCGGGTACCGGAGCCGACGGTCGCCGACGTGGTCGGCGGTGCGCGCACCGTCGCGGTGCTCGAAGGTGTGAACGACCACGAGAACCTGGGCTCGGTCTTTCGCAACGCGGCGGGGCTGGGCGTGGACGCGGTGGTGTTCGGCAGCGGCTGCGCTGATCCGCTGTACCGCCGCGCCGTCCGGGTTTCGATGGGTCATGCGTTGCTGGTGCCGTATGCACATGCAACTGAGTGGCCCGCCGAGCTGGTGGTGCTGAAGGAACGCGGCTTTCGGCTGCTGGCGATGACTCCACACCGCCAAGCGCAACCGCTACCGGAGGCGATGGGGGAGCTGCGCGATGAACGGATCGCGGTGCTGGTGGGCGCCGAAGGCCCGGGGCTGACCGCGGCCGCGCTGCGGCTGAGCGACATGCGGGTGCGCATCCCGATGTCGCGGGGCACCGACTCGCTTAACGTCGCGACCGCGGCGGCTTTGGCTTTCTATGAGCGCATTCGGGCAGTCAGATTAGGGTAGGTCCGTGAGCGACGAGCGCGGCCGGTCCGTCGTTCCCTGGGGAACGGGTTTGACGGTAGCCGGGTTCGTCGCGGCGGTTACCGCCGTCGCAATTGTGGTGCTGAGTCTCGGACTGATCCGGGTTCACCTGCTGTTGGCCGTCGGGCTCAACATCGTGGCGGCCGGGGGGCTGGCGCCGACCCTGTGGGGATGGCGGCGTACTCCCGTCCTGCGCTGGTTTGTGCTGGGCGCCGGAATAGGCGTGGCATGCGCGTGGCTGACGCTGCTCGCCCTGACAGCTATGGGTCGCGGCTAGGCGCGTCTCTCCAAGGACTAGCCCCGCCCGCCGGAACGGACCCCGAGCAGCACATCCTCCCAAGCCGGAACGGCCGGCTTGCCGCGCCGGTTGCTTACCGGGCTGCTCATCGGTTGTTCGCTGGGGGCGGTGGCCGCCGCCGGTGCGGGCTCATCGAACCCGCGCTGGGCCACCGGCGCCAGCGGCCGCAGCGGGGGTTTGAAGCCCGGGTCGATCAGCTCGCTGGCCGCGTCGTCGATCGCGGTGGCCGTTCCGCCGTGGGCGCCGGGCGTGAAGCAGAAATGCGCGACGTTGTCGGAATGGCCGGCCTGCCACGCGAGCTGCACCGTCCAGCGGCTGTCCTCGTTGCGCCAGGAGTCCCAGCTGAGTTTGGCTGGGTTGAGGCCGCGCGCCACCAGCGCGGTGCTGATGGTCTCCAGGAGCGTCAGCACCGCGGGGCCATCAGCGAGCAGCGGGTGTGCGGCTGTTGCCAGCTCGGCGGCGCGCGAACGTTCCAGCAATACCGGGTGGGCGAATCGGCGGATCCGGGCGATGTCGGAACCCGATGCCGTCGCCACCTGCTCGACAGACGCGCCGGCGCGGATCCGGGCCTGAATTTCTTTGGGGCTCAGCAAGTTGGTGAGTTCGATGTCGAGCGGTGGCTGCTCCGGGTGTGCCGCTTCGCGGCGCAGCGCATCTCGCAGTCGGTCGTCAGCCCGCACCTTGAACCGTTCTGTGGGTTCGTCGTTTTCGCAGATGAGATATTTGCCGTCGGCATCGAGACCAACCACTTTGAGTTCCCGCATGGCTTCTCCTCGCAGGCTCCGTGCAGGTCAGCGCCGGACCCTCACGTGCGCACTCTAGTGCAGGGGACGCCCGTAACCCGTGCTGACACGCTGGGCGGTTGCGGGCTGATGAAGAGCTGGTTAAAGCCGCTCGACTACCCAGTCCACACACTTGGTGAGGGCGCTGACGTCATCGGGTTCGACCGCGGGGAACATCCCGATCCTTAGCTGGTTGCGCCCGAGCTTGCGATACGGCTCCGTGTCGACGATGCCATTGGCCCTCAAGGTCTTGGCGACGGCCGCAGCGTCGACGTCGTCGACGAAGTCGACGGTTCCCACCACCTGTGAGCGCAGCCCCGGATCGGCGACGAACGGCACGGTGTAGGAGCGCTCGTGGGCCCACGAGTACAACCGCTGCGACGAGTCCGCGGTGCGCTTGACCGCCCAGTCCAGCCCCCCATTGCCCAACAGCCAATCGATCTGTTCGGCCATCAGCGCCAGCGTCGCGATCGCGGGCGTGTTGTACGTCTGGTCCTTGAGGCTGTTCTCGATCGCGATCGGCAGCGACAAAAAGTCGGGAACCCAGCGACCCGACGCGGCGATGGACTCGACCCGGGCCAGCGCGGCAGGGCTCATGATGGCCACCCAAAGTCCGCCGTCGCTGGCGAAGTTCTTCTGCGGCGCGAAGTAGTAAGCATCGGCCTCGCTGATCTCGACCGGCAGGCCACCGGCACCAGAGGTGGCGTCGATGACGACCAGTGCGTCACCGGAACCGGCGGGGCGGCGAACCGGTACCGCGACCCCGGTTGAGGTCTCGTTGTGTGCCCACGCGATCACATCGACCGACGGATCGCTCTGTGGTTCCGGCGCGGTGCCGGGATCCGACTTGACGATGATGGGATCACCGATGAACGGGTTCTTGGCGACGGCGGAGGCGAACTTCGAGCTGAACTCGCCGTAGGACAGGTGCAGTGAGCGCTTGTCGATCAGCCCGAACGCCGCGGCATCCCAAAACGCGGTCGCGCCACCATTGCCCAAAATAACCTCGTAGCCGTCTGGTACGGAGAACAGCTCGGCCAGTCCCGATCGAACCCGGCCCACCAGGTTCTTGACCGGCGCCTGCCGGTGCGATGTGCCGAACAAGGCCGCCGCGGTGGTGGTCAGCGCCTGTAATTGCTCCGGTCGGACCTTTGACGGGCCACACCCGAAGCGGCCGTCGCGGGGTTTGATGGAGCTCGGAATTTCAAGGGGAGTCTGCTGGTCAGCCATGGCATTCAGGGTAGTGAGCGGTCCCGGCGCGTTGTCGCGGCGGGGCGATTGCGCAGCGCATAACGCCTGGTTGAGCCGCCTCTGATGGCATTTGGATGTGACTCAGCCCACACTAAATGGCTGACCGCTGGCCAGGCCACAGTGCCCCGGGCGGGTCTGGTGAATTCCCGGTACCAGCGGTACCGTGTTCATCAACACGTCCGAATGCAAACCTCGTTGAGGAGGCTTCAAATGGCCAGGACGCGAATCGTCCAGCGTTGGCGCCGCAATATGGAAGTGCGCGACGACGCCGAGTATGTGGACATGCTCGCCACACTGTCCGAGGGGTCTGTGCGGCGAAACTTCAACCCGTACACCGACATCGATTGGGAATCACCGGAGTTCGCCGTCACAGACAACGATCCGCGGTGGATCCTGCCGGCGACCGATCCGTTGGGCCGCCACCCGTGGTACCTCGCCCAGCCGGAAGAACGCAAGATCGAGATCGGGATGTGGCGCCAGGCCAACGTGGCCAAGGTTGGGCTGCACTTCGAATCCGTCCTGATTCGCGGTCTGATGAACTACACGTTCTGGGTGCCCAACGGGTCGCCGGAATATCGGTACTGCTTGCACGAATCCGTTGAGGAGTGCAACCACACCATGATGTTCCAGGAGATGATCAACCGCATCGGCGCGGACGTTCCAGGAATGCCGCGCAAGCTGCGCTGGATTTCGCCATTGGTGCCGCTGGTGGCCGGCCCGCTGCCGGTGGCGTTCTTCATCGGCGTGCTCGCCGGTGAGGAACCCATCGATCACACGCAGAAGAACGTTCTGCGCGAAGGTAAGTCGCTGCATCCGATCATGGAGCGGGTGATGGCCATTCACGTGGCGGAGGAAGCGCGGCACATCTCGTTTGCCCATGAGTTTCTGCGCAAGCGCATACCGCAGTTGACCCCGATGAAGCGGTTCTTGGTCTCGCTGTACTTGCCGCTGACGATGTGGCGGTTGTGCCGGGCGATCGTGGTGCCGCCCAAGGAGTTTTGGGTGAAGTTCGACATCCCGCGTGAGGTCAAGAAGGAGCTGTTCTTCGGGTCGGCGGAATCGCGAAAGTGGTTGCGCGACATGTTCGGTGACGTCCGGATGCTTGCCTACGACACCGGGCTGATGAACCCGGTTGCGCGGCTGGTGTGGCGGACGTGCAAGATCTACGGCAAGCCATCGCGCTACCGCAGCGAGCCGCAACGTCAGCACCTGGCCGCCGCGCCGGCTGCGTAACCTTCTACGAGTTCTTTTATGCCGCACGTTATTACCCAGTCGTGCTGCAACGACGGGTCCTGTGTCTTCGCGTGTCCGGTGAATTGTATTCACCCGACACCCGACGAGCCTGGTTTCGCGACATCGGAGATGCTCTATATAGATCCGGTGGCCTGCGTGGACTGCGGCGCCTGTGTGAGCGCCTGCCCGGTTGGTGCGATCGCGCCCGACAGCCGGTTGGACGCCAAACAGCTGCCGTTCGTCGAGATCAACGCGTCGTATTACCCGGAGCGGCCCGCGGACGTAAAGCTTCCGCCTACGTCGAAGCTGGCTCCGGTTATCCCGGCCGCCGGGGTGCATGTCCGCGGCCAGCCGCTGACCGTGGCCATTGTCGGGTCCGGGCCGGCGGCCATGTATGCCGCCGATGAGCTGCTCACCCAGCATGGCGTGCGGGTCAATGTCTTTGAGAAACTGCCTACCCCTTATGGTTTGGTGCGTGCCGGGGTGGCACCCGATCACCAGAACACCAAAAGGGTCACCCGGCTCTTCGACCGCGTCGCCCGCCATCGCCACTTCCGGTTCTATCTCAACGTCGAGATCGGCAAGCACTTGAGCCATGCCGACCTGTTGGCTCACCATCACGCCGTGTTGTACGCGGTCGGTGCACCCGATGACCGTCGGCTGGACATCGAAGGAATGGGTCTCCCGGGGACCGGAACCGCCACCGAGCTGGTCGCATGGATCAACGGGCATCCCGACTTTGCCGATCTGCCAGTCGATCTCAGCCACGAACGCGTCGTGATCATCGGGAACGGCAATGTCGCCCTCGATGTGGCCCGGGTGCTCACCGCCGACCCGGACGACTTGGCCCGCACCGACATCTCCGACCATGCACTGGAAGTGTTGCGCGGGTCCGCGGTCCGCGAGGTGGTGATCGCCGCCCGGCGCGGGCTCGCACAGTCGGCATTCACGCTGCCCGAGCTGACCGGGCTCACCAGCACGCGTGACGTTGTGCTCTCCGCCGACGACCACAAGCTGGTGCAGGCCGATATCGCGACCGTCTCGGACGGGCTGACCAGGAGCAAGCTGGAGATCATGAGCGAACTCGGCGGCGATTCGGCGCCCTCGCGCCCGCGAATCCGGTTCGCCTACCGGCTCACGCCCAGGCGCGTCCTGGGGCAGCAGCGTGCCACCGGCGTGGAGTTCTCGGTCACCGGCACCGACGAGGTGCGCCGGCTCCCCGCGGGCCTGGTGCTGACGTCGATTGGCTACCGCGGCAAGCCGATTCGCGACCTACCTTTCGACGAGGCGGCGGCCCTTGCCCCGAATGTGGGTGGCCGGGTCGTCGATCCTGGCTCCGGGCGGCCGGTGCCCGGCGCATACGTCGCGGGCTGGATCAAGCGCGGGCCGACCGGGTTCATCGGCACCAACAAGTCCTGCTCCTTTCAAACCGTCCAGGCCCTGGTCGCCGACTTCAACGCCGGCAAGCTTATCGACCCGATGGCCAAGCCCGAGGCGCTGGCCAAGCTGGTGCGCGCCCGTCGGCCCGAGGTCGTCGATTCGGCGGGCTGGCGTGCCATCGACGCCGCCGAGATTGCGCGCGGCAGCGACGACGGCCGGCCGCGCAAGAAGTTCATCGACGTCGCCGACATGCTGGCGGCCGCGGCGACCGCGCAACCGGCGCCGTCGCTGCGACGCCGGCTCGCGGCCCGGCTGCGTGACCGGCTAGTCAGCGGCTGACATCGCCGCCTGGATCTCCTCCATGCTGACCTCGCGTACCGGCTGGCCCAGCGACCAGTGGTGGCCGAACGGGTCGGCGACCACGCCGTAGCGGTCTCCCCAGAACTGGTCGTCCAAGGCCGCCACCACAGTGGCGCCTGCGTCCACCGCGCGCTGGAACTTGGCGTCGACGTCGGTGACGGTCAGGTGGATGGTGACCGGGGTTCCGCCGAGTGACGTCGGGGTCATCGACTTGCCGCCGCACATCTCTGGAAAGTCGTCGTTGAGCATCACCGTGAAGCCGTTGATGCGCAGCGCCGCGTGGATCAGCTTGCCGTCGGGCCGGGGCACGCGTCCGAGTTCCTCGGCGTCGAAAGCCTTGACGTAGAAGTCGATCGCCGCCGCGGCGTTGTCGACGACGAGGTGCGGGGACAGTGCGGGTTCGACGTTGATCGCCATAGTGGTCTCCTTGCTGTCGGTCTCCCGGGCCAGCCTTCACCCGGGCTCACGGATATTGACCGCGCGCACGACACAAAGTCATCGCGCGGGCTCATTCAATCGTGGGCCACCGACATCTGGGTTTCATCTGTGCCCGCGGACGACTGTTGCCGGTCGTGCTGCCGCAATCCCTCAGCGCACCCAATGCCGAGACCACCCGGAGCGCAAGCGATAGGCGGCGGCGCAGAAAATGGTGACCGATGTGGTGATTGACCCTGTGTCCACGGAGGAACTGCCCTGGGCGCGTCCGGGCACCACGCCGGCGACTTCGGGGACTGGCCCAGCCCACCGATCGCACCTCGGTAGCCACCCTGATACGCGGTTCCTGGGAAACCGTGAACGTAATCATCAATCGTCGAGCTGCTAGATCGGCGACACCTGCCGAGCAGGTATCGGATCCGGGCCGCCGGCGCAGGCGGGACCCTCTGGTTCCGTTGGCCCAACGAACCTACGGCATGCAGTGTTCGCGGTAACCCGCGGCCGCCTGGTGGATCACGCGGTTTTCGCCCAGCTGTGTGGGGGATTGGCGTTGTCGATGAGTCGCCGGAGGATAGGCAGAGATACGTGCATGGCCAGGGTCAGCGCCGCCTCTTCCTCTGGCGAGAGGGCCGTGAGGAGCTCAGCCAGTCGCTCGCGGCGATCCCGCCGCCGGTCGTCCAGCAGCGCCCGCCCGGTGTCCGTGATGTCCACCAGAGCGGCCCGCCCATCTTTGGGATCGTCGACTCGGAGCGCCAGCCCCTGCCGCTCCAGCCGATCAACCAGTTCGGTCATCGACGGCTGGCTGATGCCCGCCGCCGCGGCCAGCGCCGTCAGTCGGACGCGACCTTCCCGGTTAAGCGTCTCGAGCGCCGAGGAGGCGGTCAGGCTCAATGCTCCGCGGGAGGCTACGTGCCGCGTCATGAAGATCGCCGCCTGCTCGAGCGCCTCGGCGATGTGCTCCCGGCTATTGCCGTGGTCTGACTTTTCCATCTCGTCTGTATACCCCATCTATATCGGTTTCCGATGTAGAGAGTGGCTCGGCATGACGACGAGATGCCGGCCTTGTCTGGGATCTCAGTATCCATGTAACCGCTGCGGATCCGCGCCAGTGCCGCAATGGGCCCTCGGCCACGGCAGGGCAAAATCGATCCCTACGGCATTGAGCACTGTGATGCACGCAAACTGGATCTTGAACAGCGCTTTCGTCTCATGCCGTCTATTGCGATATACCCCGTGTTTTGCCGCCGGCCTTCAGGCTTACGGCCCGGCAATGGAATGGCACAGATGCCGAACAACCCAGGCTGAAGCATCAAGATAGTGACTTGGCTCACAAGTTGTGCGTGGCGCAGCAGTACGCTTACTATTCATCTATGCATAGGAGAACGATGTAAATTAGGCATGGAACTCATAATGCGGGTCCGAGGCCAGAAGATGGGGGCCCCATGGCGACCAGCGCCGGCCCGACTGCACGAGCGTCCGACGCGTGGCACCACCATTGGCCGCCGAATTGGACTGGGAGACTGGAATGAAGAAGCGCATCTTGGGAGATAGCGGTCTGGAAGTGTCGGCAATCGGGCTTGGCTGCATGGGGTTGACGCGTGGTTGGGGCCCGGCTGCGGGTACGGATGAGGCGGTCAAGCTGATCCGGGCAGCCGTTGAGCGCGGCGTGACGTTCTTTGACACCGCCGAGTCCTACGGCGAGGCGAACGAAAAGATAGTAGGCGAGGCTCTTGCGCCTGTGCGCGATCAGGTGGTTATCGCCACGAAATTCGGATGGAAGGACGGTGCCTTTACGGCGGGACGCGACAGCCGGCCCGAACGGATCCGCTTTGTTGCCGAGCAGTCTCTCAAACGCCTGAAGACCGACCGAATCGATCTGTTCTACCAGCACCGAGTCGACCCCAAAATACCAATCGAAGACGTTGCCGGCGCAGTGGGGAAGCTCATTGCAGAAGGCAAAGTTAAAAACTTCGGCCTGTGCGAGGCAGGTGAGGAGGTCATCCGCAGAGCCCAAGCGGTTCAACCGGTTTCGGCGCTACAAAGCGAATATTCGCTGTGGTGGCGCGAGCCTGAGCAAAGCGTTCTGCCGACGCTGGAAGAACTGGGCATCGGCTTCGTGCCGTACAGCCCGCTCGGGAAAGGCTTCCTGACCGGCGCGATCACCGAGGACACGACGTTTGAGCGCAACGACTGGCGCAACACCCTTCCGCGTTTCGCGCCGGAAGCGCGGAAGGTGAACCTTGCGCTGATCGAGCTATTGGGTGAAATCGCGGATGCGAAACGCGCAACCCGCGCCCAGATCGCCCTCGCGTGGCTGCTGGCACAGAAACCGTGGATCGCACCGATTCCGGGGACGACCAAAGTGCATCGTCTCGACGAGAACGCTGGCGCCGACCGAGTCGAACTGACCCCCGACGACCGTGCGCGGATCGAAGCTGCCGTTGCCAAGATCCAGATCCAGGGCGCGCGGTACACGGTGCAGCAGCTAGAAGCTATCGATCTGTAAGACCCATCCCGCAGCTGCGGAGGAAGCGAAGGATAGTGCTGTGAGCGTTGATGATCCGCAATGGGCGACAGAGAACTCATACACGTTCGTACTGGTGCACGGCGGTTGCCACGATGGCTCCCTCTGGCAGCCGGTCATCGAACGCCTAGAGCAGCTCGGCCACACGGCATACGGCCCGACCGTGGCAGGACACGGTAAAGATGTTCCTAAGAACGTCACCCACGCTGAATCGACACGATCGATCGTGGACTTCATCTTGGACAGGGACCTAACAGACTTCATTCTGGTGGGGCACGGCTACGCAGGCACCATTATCAGCAAGGTGGTGGAGGTTATCCCCGAACGCGTTCGCCGCCTGGTCTTCTGGAGTGCCTACGTCCTGAATGACGGCGAGACCGCGCTCGAAATGCTGCCAGACAGTGCTGAGATGCTGACGCAGATGGCGGCCGACTCGGCCGACAACACCTTCACCATCCCCTTCGAAATGTGGTGCGATGTCTTTATCAACGATGGCGAGCCCGATCTTGTGCAGCGTGCCTACGCCCAGCTCTCCTCAGAGCCTTTTGGGCCGTGGGCCGAGCCGTTGAAAATGGAGACGTTCCATTCGCTGCAGATTCCACGCAGCTTCCTTGTCGGGACTGCCGACTTGGTGATGCCACCGGGCGATTCGGGCTGGCATCCCCGGATGTCAAGCCGGCTCGGGAAGTTCCGATTGGTTCAGATGCCGGGAAGCCACGAGGTGATCTTTACGAATCCAATCGGCCTTGCTCACAAATTGATCGAAGCAGGACGCGATTAGTCGATTCAGCACGCTGTGACTCCGCTTAGGAACTCAGCTGCGCTTCGCCGGCTTTCGCGGTGAGTACCTGGTCGAAGCCTTCGACCGATTCCGGGCTGCGCGGAGCCGGTCCTATGTAGATGGCCGACGGGCGGACCAGCTTGCCGAGTCGCTTCTGCTCGAGAATGTGGGCGCACCACCCGGCGGTGCGTCCACAGGTGAACATGGCCGGCATCATGTTGGCCGGCACCCGGGCGAAGTCCAGGATGACCGCGGCCCAGAACTCGACGTTGGTCTCGATGGCGCGATCCGGACGGCGCTCCCGCAGCTCGGCAAGTGCGGCCTGCTCCAACGCCATCGCGGCGTCGTAGCGCGGCGCGCCCAACCGCTGTGCGGCGCCGCGCAGCACCCGCGCCCGCGGGTCTTCTGCCCGGTAAACCCGATGCCCGAACCCCATCAGCTTCTCGCCGCGGTCCAAAACGCCCTTGACCAGGCCGCGGGCGTCGCCGGTGTGCTCGACCTCCTCGATCATCGGCAACACCCGGGCCGGCGCCCCACCATGCAGCGGCCCACTCATCGCGCCGATCGCCCCAGACAGCGACGCCGCCACGTCCGCGCCGGTCGAGGCGATCACGCGGGCGGTGAATGTCGAGGCGTTCATGCCGTGCTCGGCGGCCGACACCCAATAGGCGTCAATGGCCTCGACATGCCTCGGGTCGGGCTCGCCCTGCCAGCGGGTCATGAAACGCGCTGTCACCGTGGGGCATTCATCGATGACCCGTTGCGGAACGGCCGGCTGGTAGATGCCGCGTGCGGACTGCGCGACGTAGGACAGCGCCATCACCGACGCCCGGGCCAGCTGGTCGCGGGCGGTGGCGTCGTCGGTATCGAGCAGCGGCTTGTACCCCCAGATGGGCGCCAGCATCGCCAGGCCCGCCTGCACGTCGACACGCACATCACCGGTGTGGATCGGCAGCGGGAACGGCTCGGCGGGCGGCAGCCCGTGGCCGAACCTGCCGTCGACCAGCAGGGCCCACACGTCGCCGAAAGTGACCTGCTGAGTCACCAGATCCTCGATGTCAACACCGCGGTAGCGCAGTGCGCCGCCGTCCTTATCCGGTTCGGCAATTTCGGTGGTGAAGGCCACCACGCCTTCGAGGCCGGGGACAAAGTTTTCCGGGACCACAGTCATAGCAAAATTCTCGCACCCCACCACCGGGGCGACGCTACCGGCCGGTAGCACCCCCCGGTAGCGTTGGCGCGATGGCGGGACCAGACGATCAGCACCTGGAGGGGATGCGAGTGGAGTACGGGTCCGTCGAGAAGGACGGCAGTCCCGATCTCGATGCGGACTGGCTCGATGACGGTTGGCTTGCGTTGTTTCGCAAGTGGATTGACGACGCCGAACGCGCCGGTCTGGCCGAGCCGAACGCCTTCGTGTTGGCCACCGTCGCCGATGGCAGGCCGGTAAGCCGATCGGTGTTGTGTAAGAGCGCCGACGAGACCGGGATCACTTTCTTCACCAACTATGACTCGGCCAAGGGCGACGAGCTTGCGGCGACACCGTACGCCTCGGCGACCTTCCCCTGGTACCAGCTGGGGCGGCAGGTCCACATCCGCGGCCCGGTGAGCAAGGTCGACCCGCAGGTCACCGAGGACTACTGGTCCAAACGGCCGCGCGGCTCACAACTGGGCGCATGGGCGTCGCACCAGTCGCGGCCGATCGCGTCGCGCGCGGCGCTGCTCGACCAGCTGGCAGAGGTGACCGAGCGCTTCGCGCACGTGGAGCGTGTCCCGGTGCCGCCGAATTGGGGCGGTTACCTCATCGCACCTGAACTGGTGGAATTCTGGCAGGGCCGGGAAAACCGGGTGCACAACCGTATTCGGGTCGTCGGCGGTCGCGTCGAACGCCTACAGCCCTGACGCGACGAGACGAGTGGCTCACCGGCGGTTGAGGCTAAATGTCTCGAGCCGGGATGGGTCTACGCGAGCGATTGCTTCGAGTCGTTCTCGGCCGCGCGGCGTAAGCCCGAGGTCGCGGGTGTCCGGCCATGTCTCGACCTCAGCCAAAGTCTCCTCACACCAACGGATGAGGAGCTGCAGGAACTCGGCGTAGAAGGCTGAAACGCGCTCGGTGACGTGGAGCCGCTTCGGGAACGCCCCGCCGGTGGTCAGCAATTCCTCGACGAGGGCTACACCGCTGACCGTTGATTCGCGAGCCTGTCGAGCCGTGGCTTCGAGAGCCGTACGCAGATCCTCCGTGGTTCCCTGATCACTCAGCAGCACCCGAAGCAATCCCTCGACTTCGAGTAAGGGCGGCGCCGGTTCCGTACGCAGCCAGTCCCGCAATGCGGCCCGGCCCAGTGGGGTGATCGTGTAGCGCGTGCGTTGGCGCCGTAGACCCTCGACCACGTGTGCCTCGGCTTGTCCGCGCTCCACGAGCCGCTTGAGCTCTACGTACAAATTCGCCTCCGAGCGAGGCCAGAACCAGTGCAGACTCCGCTTCGCTTGCGCGACAAGCTCATAAGCCGTCCACGGCTGCACCCCGAGCAAGCCCAGAATCGCGAAGGACGTGGCAGTCGGACGAGACGTCATCCCTTGACAATACTCCATCGTAGAGTAGAGTCCGTACTCTACGATGGAGTATTGACGTGCGGTGAACGTTACCGAATACGTCCCCCTGGTGGATACCACCCGTGGCGAGTTGCGCGAGCGCATCACGCAGGCGCGGGACCGGTTCGATCGGCTGGTTCGCTCCGCCGATCCCCTCGCTCGACCGCGCGGGTCCGACTGGACGGTCCAGCAGCTCGTTGCGCACTTACTCACGGGCGCGCATCGCTATCGAGACTTTGCACGTCAGGGTGATTATCACCGCGCCGCCACTCCGGGCGGGGTGGCCGTACTCAACCAGATGGAGCTTGAAGCGGCGATGGCGCCCATATCCGAGCTTGCCGACCAGCTCAAGGCCCTGGCGCAGGAGATGGACAGCTTTTTTGATTCCAGCACGAACGATCCTGCGACGATTCCGTTTCATGCCGGCGGTGTCATCGACGGCATTACTTCGCAGACGAACTGGCTCGGCGAGCTGCTCTTGCACGGACAAGATGTCGCCCGCGCGGCCAAGGTGCCCTGGGCGCTTCCGGAACGCGACATGCTGCTGGTAGCGCGCGGGGTGATGCAGATCGCTCCGGTTTATCTAAGGAGCGGAGTCTCGCCCGACGCCGACGTTTGTGTGGCGTTCCAGTCGCCTGGCTCGCGGCCCTATCTGCTTAATATCCACCACGGCACCCTCGAAACGCGCGTGCGTCGACCAGACGACCGCCCCGATGCGGTGCTGAGGCTGCCCGCATCGACACTGACCCAATTGCTCTACCAACGCATCGGACCGTTCACCGCGGTCGGCCGAGGTCTGCGCATCGTCGGCGGTCGCCGCCCCTGGGTCGCGCTCAAGCTGATGTCCTACATCGAGCCGGCCTGACCCCCCGAGAGGTCGGCATGGCGGGCCCCGAATCTGGGCCGCGAACGCCATCGCTACCGGGCGCCGGTTACACGCCACAGGGCAATAAGGACCGGTGCTCAGCTGAGGGATAGCTGCGGGATCAGCAGAGCCGACCCCGGGCAGGCGCCCCTCCGTAGTAACGACTACCTTCAGCAGTACGCACCTAGTGCGGGCAGCCATATCAGCCAGAGCGCAAAGGGGTTCTCGTGGCCGACACCGACGACACCGCAACTCTGAAGTACCCGGGGGGCGAGATCGACCTGCAGATCGTCCGCGCCACCGAAGGAAACGACGGCATTGCGCTCGGTCCGCTTTTGGCCAAGACCGGCTACACCACCTTCGACAATGGCTTCGTCAACACCGCCGCTTGTACGAGCTCCATCACCTACATCGACGGCGACGCCGGGATCTTGCGCTACCGCGGCATTCCGATTGAGCAGCTGGCCGAGAAGTCGACCTTCATCGAGGTCAGCTACCTGCTGATCTATGGCGAGTTGCCGAACACCGAGCAGCTGGCCGAATTCACCTTCCGGATCCAGCGGCACACCATGCTGCACGAGGACCTCAAACGATTCTTCGACGGCTTCCCGCGCAACGCGCACCCGATGCCCGTGCTGTCCAGCGTGGTCAATGCATTGAGCGCCTACTACCAGGACGCGCTGGACCCGATGGACAACGAGCAGGTCGACCTGTCGACGATTCGTCTGCTGGCCAAGCTGCCGACCATCGCCGCCTACGCCTACAAGAAGTCGGTCGGCCAGCCATTCCTCTACCCGGACAACTCGCGGACACTCGTAGAGAACTTCCTGCGGATGACGTTCGGATTTCCGGCCGAGCCCTACGACCCCGACCCCGAGGTGGTGCGGGCCCTGGACATGCTGTTCATCCTGCACGCCGACCACGAGCAGAACTGCTCGACGTCAACCGTGCGGCTGGTGGGCTCGTCACGGGCCAATTTGTTCACCTCGATCTCCGGCGGCATCAACGCGCTCTGGGGCCCGCTGCACGGTGGCGCCAACCAGGCGGTGCTCGAGATGCTCGAGGACATCCGCCAGAGCGGCGACGATGTCGGCGAGTTCGTCCGAAAAGTGAAGAACCGCGACGCCGGCGTGAAGTTGATGGGCTTTGGCCACCGCGTGTACAAGAACTACGATCCGCGCGCCCGCATCGTTAAGGAACAGGCCGACAAGGTCCTCGCCAAACTCGGCGGCGATGACGACTTGCTGGCCATCGCCAAGGGTCTCGAAGAGGCGGCGCTGACCGACGATTACTTCATCGAGCGCAAGCTCTACCCGAACGTCGACTTCTACACGGGCCTGATCTACCGGGCGCTCGGGTTCCCGACCCGGATGTTCACCGTGTTGTTCGCGTTGGGCCGGCTGCCCGGTTGGATCGCGCACTGGCGTGAGATGCACGACGAGGGCGACAGCAAGATCGGCCGTCCGCGCCAGATCTACACGGGCTACACGGAGCGGGACTACGTCGGCATAGATGCGCGGTAGTCTTTCGCGAGATCGCAAGCGCCGCAATCAAAGAGAAGCCAGCACCGCCATCGCGGCGTTGTGACCGCCGATGCCCGACACCGCCCCGCCGCGGCGGGCGCCGGAGCCGCACAGCATGATTCGCTCGTGGGCAGTGGCCACGCCCCATTGCCGCGCCGGGGTGTCCAGCGGGTCGTCGTCGTCAGCGAACGGCCAGGACAACGCACCGTGGAAGATGTTGCCTTCGGTCATCCGTAGTTGTTGTTGCAAGTCCAGGGTGGTGGTTGTCTCGATGCACGGCCGCCCGTGCGCGTCGGTCAGCAGCACATCCTGAATCGGCTCGGCCAGAATGGAATTCAGCGACGCCAGTACCGACTCGGTCAGCTGGTCGCGGGTGGTGTGTGATTCGGTGATCACCGAGTGCGGTGTGTGCAAGCCGAACACCGTCATCGTGTGCGCGCCCGAGTCGCGCAGGCCGGCCGACAGGATGCTCGGGTCGGTCAGCGAATGGCAGTAGGCCTCGCACGGCAACGGATCCGGCAGCCGACCGGCGGCCGCCTGCGAGTACGCCCTATCCAATTGGCTCCACGTCTCGTTGACGTGGAACGTCCCGGCGAATGCTTGTTCGGGTGTGACGCCGCCGTCGCGCAAGCGAGGCAGGCGGCGCAGTGCCATGTTCACCTTGACCTGCGAGCCCTGCGCCGGGGGCGCCGCCGGTTCGCCTAACAGGCCGGCCAACACCGCAGGTGTGATGCCGGCCAGCACGAACCGGCCGCGGATAAGGTGCTCTTCATCTCCGCTGCGGTAGCGCACTTGGCCGTTCGGGTCTACCGCGTAAACGTCTGCGCCGGTGGTTATTTCGGCACCGTGACCGACGGCTGCGGTGGCCAGGGCGGCGGTGACCGAGCCCATCCCGCCAACGGGCACATTCCAATCCCCGCCGAGCACGTGATACAGGAAGCAGATGTTCTGCCGTAGCGAGGGTTCGTCGATGCGAGCGAAGGTGCCGATCAGCGCATCGGTGGCGATCACCCCGCGGACCAGGTCGTCGCGTACCGCGTCGGCGATGGCGTGCCCGATCGGCTCATCCACCATTGCCCGCCACGCGGCCGCCGCATCGGGACCGCCGGCTTCCAGCACGCGCCGGCGGGCCCGTTCGCGGGTGGGCAATGGTTCGATCAGCGTTGGCCACAGCGGTTCGGTTACCAGCCGGCAGCGTCGGTAGAACTCGGCGAATCCGCGTTCATCATCGGCCGCGCCGATCGCGGCGAACGCATCTGCGCGGTGCGACGCGACGAGTAGGCCCGAGCGGCCGGCCCTGCCAGGGTGAGGGGTATACGACGAGAATTGCCGCCGGGCCAGCCGCACGGATGCGCCCAGATCGTCGACGATGCGCGACGGCAGCAAGCTGACCAGGTACGAATACCGCGAGACCCATACCTCGACGCCGTCGAAGGCGTGCGCCGACACCGCGGCGCCGCCTATCTGCGAAAGCCGCTCCAACAACCGCACCCGCAGGCCCGCCCGGGCCAGGTAGCCGGCCGCGACCAGGCTGTTGTGCCCGCCGCCAACGACGACGACATCGAAATCCCGCGCGTCGCCGCCAGCCATGTCTAGCCGAGGTAGCCCTCGACTTGGTCGCCCGGACGCACCGTCGCCTCGCCCGGGTCACCACCGGTTTCGCGCAATGCCCTGCGCTGCCGCAACAGGTCCCAGCACTGGTCGAGCTCGACCTCGACCCGGCGCAGTCGATCGTGCTCCTCCGACTCTGTGATGTCGCGGTGCTGCAGCCGCGCCCGCAGGTCTTTCTCCTCGGCGACCAAGTCGCGGATGCGTGCCAGGGTGTTGCTGTCGGTCGGTTTGCTCCCGTTGCCCATCGCTCCAGTGTGCCCGAGATGAGCGGCGACTCGCTGTCGACTGGGTAGGCTGCATATCGCCCGCAGCACCGACGATTCCCGCAAAGCGGCGGAGGGGGCATATTGGGTTTTGGGATTTTTGGGGCACGGCGAGCGCCGGAAATGCCCCGGCGGTGGCTTGGCCTTACCTGGCTGATTGGCTTGGTGGTTATTCCGCTGCTGATAGCGGCAATCGGCTACGGAGCGTACGACCGACCCCGGTCCGGTAGTGGGCCGACCGGCGCGGTGCCGGTGCTCACGCCGTCGAACAAGTCTGGTGCTCCGACCTTGTCCTTGGCGCCGCTTTCAATTAGCCACGATGGCAACGACATAACTCTCAGCGGCGATTTTCCCGATGACTCCGCCAAATCGGCGCTGCTGAAGGCGCTCAAAGGCGGACTGGGCTCAGGGGTCAACGTCATCGACCAAATCCAGATCAACCCCAATGTCGATGCACTCGATTTCTCGAATGCGGGAGCGATTTTCAAGGACAGCGCGTCGATCACCGATTTCAATCTCACGGTCGACGGCGACACCGTCACCTTGGCAGGTACCGCCGCATCTGCGGGCCAGAAGAATACAATCGAGAAGGCCGCCGCGCATACCTGGTCGAATCTGAATGTCGTTGACCACCTTGTGGTTAACGGATCGGGCCCGTCGCCCGCACCACCCGGGCCCCCGACGCCCGCGCCAACCTACGAGCGGCCATCAATAAACGACCACCCCGATGGTCGCGCCGAATATCGCCGCGTCGAAATCGTCGTCAGCTAAGGAGAATCCAGCATGGATTTCATGATCCAGTGGTTGTGGTACCTGCTTGCTTTCGTGGCGGGCTCGGCGGTTGCCTGGGTGGTCGTCGCCGTGTCGAAGGCTGTGTCGCGCTCGCGTGACGTAGGGGCGCGGTGATGCACCACGTGCACTGGTGGCTATTCGCGCTGTCCTTTTTCATCGGGTTGGGGCTGACGTTCGCGCTGCTGGCTCGCCCCGTCAAACATCAAGTGCCGGCGCGGACATCGACTGGCAAGTCGGGTGCGGGGTCCGAGTCGCCGACACGGAAGATCCCCGTTGCGAAGGAACTACCGACAACGAAGATCCGGGTGACGGAGGAGCGGCCGACGACGAAGATCCCCGTCGCGAAGGAACCACCGACCACGAAGATCCGGGTGACGGAGGAGCGGCCGACGACGAAGATCCGTGTCGCCGAAGAGACCCCGACAACCAAGATCCGTGTCGCGAAAGAGGCCCCGACGAAGACGATCCCGGGGGTGCCATACGCGCCGTATGGCCCGGGCTCCGCGCGTGCCGGCGCCGAAGGCAGCGGACCGACGGGGTGGCTGGTCAAGGGCCGCTCGGATACCAGGCTCTATTACACCCGCGACGACGCGGCATACGACCGGGTCGTCGCACAGGTCTGGTTCAAGGACGAGGAATCCGCCGTGCGGGCCTCTTTCACCCCGTGGCGCAAGGGCTCAAGCAAGTAAGGCGGTTGCGACTAGCTCGGGCCCGGGAGCCTCAGCAGCAGTCGCGCGCCGCCCAGTGGGCTGTCTTCCAGCGAGGCTGTGCCGCCGTGCAGCTGGGCTTGCTGGGCCACCAACGCCAGCCCCAGACCCGACCCCGAATGGGAGGCCGTCGACCCACGGGAGAATCGCTCGAACACCACGTGGCGCTCGTCTTCGGGCACACCGCTGCCGTTGTCGTCCACGGCGATTTCCACTCCGGCGCGCGAGCTGACCGCCGACAGCTGAACCCGGGTGGCCCCGCCATGCTTGACGGCGTTGGCGATCGCGTTGTCGACGGCAAGGCGCAACCCGGCCGGCAACCCGACGATGATGCAGGTCGGCGACGGCACCAGCGAGACATCGAGGTCGGGGTAGATCCGGGTCGCGTCGTGAGCGGCGCGGTCCAGCAGGTCGGTGATGTCGACCGGCACGTGATCGTCGGACGTCGACAGTTCGCCCTGAGCCAACCGTTCCAGGGCGGTCAGGGTGGCCTCTATCCGCGACTGGGTGCGGATCACGTCGTTGAGCACTTCTTTGCGTTCGTCGTCGGGCAGATCCAAGGTGGCCAGCACCTCGAGATTGGTGCGCATCGCGGTCAGTGGAGTGCGCAGCTCATGGGAGGACATCGAGGCGAAGTCGCGCGCCGAGGCCAGCGCCTCCTTGGTCCGGTTCTGCTCATCCCAGATGCGCTGCAGCATGCCTCTCATCGCCTCGGCGATCTCGACGGCTTCGCTGGCGCCGTGCACCTCGACCCGCGGGGCCTCGTCCCCGGCCTCGATCGCTCGGGTCTGCTGCGCGAGCTGTTTGAACGGACGTACCGCAAACGCGGCCAGCAGCCAAGCGAACACCGCCGCCGCGCCGATGGCGAACCCGCAGATCAGCAGCACGCGGCGATGCAGGTTGTTGGTCTCGGCGATGGTGGCGTCGTACGTCGCGCCCACGGCCAGCGACGTCGGCTCCGGACCCGGGATCTCCACGGTGCGCACCCGGTAGCGCACCCCGCGGATGTAGGTGTCGGCGTAGTCGCCCTTCAGCTTGGGCAGCGTGACGTCGGAATTCGACTTGACTACGTTGCCGCGGCGGAGCGTGATGAGGGCATCCTGGTCGTTCGGCGAGCGCGGAATTTCGTCGAGGCCCCGCGGCACGAACGGAATCGCGAAACCGGCGGCCTCGTCAAGCCGGCGATCCAGCCGCTCCTTGCGGTCGTTGGTGATCCCCACCCAGACCACGGTGCCGACGATGAGTACCGGGATCGCGGCGCCGATGACCGTTGCGATCACCACCCGGGTCCGCAGCGAAGGCGTACGGGCGAAGATCCGCGTCAGGATATTCATGGCTGCTTCAAACGTTTCCAATCACTGCAGCCTCACTGCATACGCAGCACAAACCCTACCCCGCGGACGGTGTGCAGCAGCCTCGGGCCGCCGTTGGCCTCCAGCTTGCGGCGCAGGTAGCCGATGAACACGTCGACGACGTTGGTGTCAGCGGCGAAGTCATAGCCCCACACCAGCTCGAGCAGCTGCGCGCGAGACAGCACCGCGGTCTTGTGCTCGGCCAGGACCGCCAGCAGGTCGAATTCCCGCTTGGTCAGGTCGACATCGACACCATTGACCCGGGCCCGCCGACCCGGGATATCCACCTCCAGCGGGCCCACCGTGATGGTCTCCGAGGAGGACGTCGCCGTTGAGCCGCGGCGGCGCAGCAGCGCCTTCACCCTCGCGACCAGTTCGGCCAGCACGAACGGTTTGACCAGGTAGTCATCGGCACCGGCCTCCAGGCCCGCCACCCGGTCGTCGACCGAGCTGCGGGCACTGAGCACGCAGACCGGTACGTCGTTGTCCATGGCTCGCAGTGCCGTGACGACGCTGACGCCGTCCAGCACGGGCATGTTGATGTCGAGCACGATCGCATCCGGCCGGGTCTCGGTGGCGCTGCGCAAAGCCTCGGCACCGTCGACCGCGGTCGATACCTCGAATCCGGAAAGCCGCAGTCCGCGTTCCAGCGAGGCAAGCACGTCGGAGTCGTCGTCGACGACCAAGACTCGAGGTGAGGTGACACCAGTGTCCATGGCGCCCATTTTGCCGGATTATTGCCTGTGGCGTGGGAGGCCACCCGCCGGGTCGCGGGGGAGTGTGGTTGCTCGCGGTGCGTAGGTCAGACCAGGCCGCTCAGCTGGAATGCCAACTGCCGTCGCACGGCGGGAACCCGCGCGGTCAGCTGCATGGCCGAGTTGCGGATCGGGCGCAACGCGCGCGGCAACGTCGCGATCCGGGTCAGCCGTCCGGTCAGCTTCAGCACCTGCTCGGCGCGTTGCCGCTGGGACGTGCCGTAAGCGTCGAGCGCCGTCTCAGAGCCGCCGTGCAGGACTTCGGAGAGCGCCCCGGCCAGGGCGACGGCGTCGGTGATACCGAGGTTCATGCCCTGGCCGCCGGCGGGGCTGTGCACATGGGCGGCGTCGCCCGCCAGCAGCAATCGACCGGCCCGGTAGCTGTCGGCGACGCGGTGGTGGATCCGGAACCGTGTTCCCCAAAGCAGCTCAGTGACCGCTGTCCTTCCCGGCCCGAAGCCCCGGGTGTCCAGCAGCGATTGCACGAATGCTGCCGACGGCACCTGCGGTGCGTCCGCCGCCGGCGCGACGATGCGGAAGATGTCGTCGGGCAGCGGGGCCAGCACGTTCAGGCCTTCCTTGGCGTAGAACAGAATCACCTGGTCGCGAGGCGCCTCGCCGGACACCCGAACATCGGCGAGCGCGAAGGATTCGGCGAATTCGCCTCCGGCGAAACCGATTCCGGCCTGTTCGCGAACGGTGCTGTGCATGCCGTCCGCTCCGACGGCATAGCTCGCCCTGATGGTTTCGCCGTCGTCGAAAGTGGCCGTGACGCCGGCTGCGTCCTGAACAATACGGCTCAGGGTCTTCGGCCGGATCACCTCGCCGCCCAGTTCGTGCAGTCGCTCCAGCAGCAGCCGCTCGGTGTCGGCCTGGGAGAGCATCAGCGTGTACGGGTGCTCCGTCGGCAACTCGCTGAAGTCGACGGGGATCAGGATGCGCGGTCCTTCCCGCATGGTGAATCGCGGCGCAATGAGCCCGGCTTTGACCATTCGGCGGGCCACGTCGAGGTGTTCGAGCACCTCCAGGGTGCGGGCATTGACCGCGGCCGCGCGGGAGGTATTCGCGCCTTTTGGCAACTTGTCGACCACGACCGCCCGCTTTCCGCGGGCGAGCAGGGAAGCGGCCAGTGTGAGGCCGGTCGGGCCGGCGCCTACCACCAGGACGTCGGTGTCGTTCATGGTTGGCTCCTCTCCTGGAACTTTAGTCAACGCTTGTTGGCATAACTCCATGCTGGCGCGTCTTGCCGACGATGTCAACAGTTGTTGGCCTACAGTTGTTGACATGAGGAGATCGTCGGAAGAGACCAAGGCGGTCATCCTGGCCGCGGCCCGCGAGCGCTTCGGCGCGTCCGGTTTCCAGGCCGCCACGATTCGGGCGATCGCCGCCGACGCCGGTGTGGATCCCGCAATGGTGATGCGGTACTACGGCAACAAAGACAAGCTGTTCGCCGCTGCGGCGGAGTTCGACCTGAAGTTTCCCGATTTCGCTGGGACCGATCGGACGCAGATAGGACGGTCACTGGTCCGGCACTTTCTCGAACGCTGGGAGGGCGATGAGGCGCTGGTGATCCTGCTGCGCTCCAGCGCCACCAACGGCGAAGCCGCGCAAAGGATGCAGGAGATCTTCGGAACCCAACTGCAGCCGCTGGTCGGTTCTCTTGTGCCGGCTGACGAGGCCGGTGTGCGGGCGGGGCTGATCGCGACGCAGATCCTTGGTATGGCGTTGTGCCGCTTCGTGTTACGGCTGTCGCCCGTCGTCGAGATGACCCCAGACGAAGTCGTCGGGTGGCTCGGCCCGACGATCCAGCGCTACCTGGGACCGCCGGATTCCTGACGGCCTATGCCTCGCGGGATCTGCGGGATGGATTTCGCCGAGATATACACCACTGTTACGCGCTGCGGCGTGTCGTGTGCGTGCTTTACATGTCGCGGGGCAGGCCGATGCGGCGGTAGCGCTGCAATCGGGCGGCGATGCGTTCGGCGGCGGGTATCACGCGCAGGGCGTGCACCTCGGCGGCTATGGCGCGCGACAGTCGCTGGGAGAACTCGATCGGCTCGTCCGCGGCGTCGGGATGCTCGGGCACAATCGCGTCGACGATCCCGGACTTCAATAGGTCGGCCGAACGAATGCCTTGGGCCGCAGCGAGTTCCGGGGCGTGAGCGGTGTCGCGGAAAACAATCGCGCTGGCCCCCTCCGGAGGTAGCGGCGCCAGCCACCCATGCAACGCGGCCAGCACCCGGTCGGCGGGCACCATCGCCAGCGCAGGCCCGCCGCTGCCCTGGCCCAGCAGGACCGAGACCGTCGGGGTATCCAGCGTGACCAGCTCGGCCAGGCACTGGGCGATCTGGCCGGCCAGCCCACCTTGCTCGGCTTCGGCCGACAACGCGGGACCGGCGGTGTCGATCACCAGTACAAGCGGCAGGCGCAGCTCGGCGGCCAGCGCCATGCCGCGCCGGGCCTCGCGCAGTGAAGCGGGCCCGACGAGCCTGCCGGCCTCGCGCTGCTGGCCCAGGACCACCGTGGGCTGGCCGGTAAATCGGGCCAGCGCCAGCAGCGTTGTCGCCGCCTCGCCGTGACCGGTACCGGACAACAGCACCTGGTCGGTGGCGCCATGTCGCAGCAGATGTCCGACACCCGGCCGATCGGGGCGTCGCGACGCCAGCACCGAGTCCCAGGCCGGGACATAGGGTACCGGTTCAGGCGCCTGCGGTGGTGGTGGCGGCTCGGGAACGTCGGCGATCACCGTCAGCGCACGATCCAGCGTCCGTCGCAGATCATCGAGGGCAACGACGCCGTCGATCACCCCGTATCGCTGCAGATTCTCCGCGGTCTGGACGCCGGCCGGGAATGGTTCGCCGTAGAGCAGCTCGTAGACCCGAGGGCCGAGGAAGCCGATCAGAGCGCCCGGCTCGGCGAAGGTGACATGGCCCAGCGAGCCCCATGACGCGAAAACCCCGCCGGTGGTCGGGTTACGCAAGTAGACCAGATAGGGCAGGTGCGCCCGTTTGTGCAGGCGCACGGCCGCGGCGATCTTCACCATCTGCAGAAACGCGACCGTGCCCTCCTGCATGCGGGTGCCGCCGGAACTCGGCGAGGCCAGCAACGGCAGCCGCTCGGCGGTGGCGCGCTGCACCGCCGCAGTGATCCGTTCTGCCGCGGCGACCCCGATGGAGCCGCCGAGAAAGCTGAACTCGCACACCACCACAGCCACCCGGCGCCCGAATATGCGCCCCTCGCCGGTCTGCACCGCCTCGTCCAGGCCGGTGGCTTGCCGCGCGTCGGCGAGCTCGCGCGCGTAGGACTCGCTCACCGGCACCGCCAGCGGATCGGCGTCCCAGCTGACGAAAGAGCCGGCATCCAGCACCGCGTCTAGCAGTTGGTCCGTCGTGATACGACTCACTCAACGAGGCTATATAGGCTTGCCCTCATGATCGGTATCACCCAGGCCGAAGCCGTTATGACGATTGAGTTGCGGCGCCCCGAACGCCGCAACGCCCTGAATTCGCAGCTCGCCGAGGAGCTGCGGGAGGCCGTGCAGAAAGCCACCACGGAGGAAGTCCGCGCCATCGTTCTGACTGGCCAGGGCACGGTATTCTGCGCCGGCGCGGACCTAACTGGCGACGCGTTCGCCGCCGACTATCCTGACCGGCTGATCGAGCTGAACAGGGCCATCGACGCAGCTCCGATGCCGGTGATCGCCGCTATCAACGGACCCACCATCGGCGCCGGCCTGCAGCTGGCCATGGTATGCGACCTGCGGGTCGTCGCGCCGGATGCGTTCTTTCAGTTTCCGACATCAAAATATGGTCTGGCCCTCGATAACTGGAGTATCCGGCGGCTGTCTTCGCTGGTCGGTCACGGACGCGCCCGTGCGATGTTGCTGACCGCGGAGAAGCTGACCGCCGAGACGGCGCTACTCACCGGAATGGCCAACCGCATCGGGACTCTGGCAGACGCCCAGGCCTGGGCCGCCGAGATCGTAGGGCTGGCGCCGCTAGCCATACAGCACGCCAAGCGGGTGCTCAACGATGACGGCGCCTACGAGAACCAGTGGCCGATCCACAAGGAGCTGTTCGACAAGGCCTGGGCCAGCCAGGACGTCATCGAAGCGCAAGTTGCCCGCGTGGAGAAACGACCGCCGAAGTTCCAGGGGGCTTAAGGGTGCGCTCAGCGCTGCGACTTGCCGCCGGCACGGCCTCGCTGGCCGCCGGCGGATGGCTGTTGCGGGCGCTGCATGGCGCGCCGGCGGCGCTCGGTGCTGACCTTGCCTCGATCCGGGGCGTCTCGGAGGGGTCGCCGAACTACCACGACGGCGTCTTCGAAAACCTCGACCCCGCTTCGGTGTACATCATGGACCGCGAGCAACTGCGGCTCATCGCGTGGGAGTTGATCGGTGCCAACAGTGCGAGTCGGCCCAAAGCGCCGATCCCATTGGCCGCGCCGGAGATCTACCGGGGTGACGCCGGCCGGCTCGCTGTCAGTTGGTTCGGTCACTCGACGGCATTGGTGGAAATTGACGGTTACCGGGTGCTCACCGATCCGGTGTGGAGTGACCGCTGCTCGCCGTCGGACATCGTCGGGCCGCAGCGGCTGCACCCGCCGCCGGTGCAACTGGAGGGGCTGCCCGCCGTCGACGCGGTGGTCATCAGCCATGACCACTACGACCATCTCGATATCGACACGGTGATGACGTTGGCTCGCGCGCAGCGGGCCCCGTTCTTCGTTCCGCTGGGTGTCGGTGCCCACCTTCGGTCATGGGGCATCCCCGAGCACCGGATCGTCGAGCTCGACTGGAATCAGAGCGCTCAGGTCGACGAGCTCACCGTGATCTGCATGCCGGCGCGGCACTTCTCGGGGCGGTTTTTTACCCGCAACAACACGTTGTGGGCGTCGTGGGCGTTGATCGGCCCGAGTCATCGGGCGTATTTCGGCGGAGACACCGGCTACACCAAGAGTTTTGCGCAGATCGGCGCGGACCACGGACCGTTCGACCTGACCATGCTGCCCGTCGGCGCCTACAACACGGCGTGGCCGGATATCCACATGAACCCCGAGGAGGCGGTGCGGGCGCATCTGGACGTCACCGACTCGGGCTCAGGACTTCTGGTGCCGATCCACTGGGGCACCTTCCGCCTGGCGCCGCACCCGTGGGCCGAGCCGGTCGAGCGGGTGCTCAAGGCGGCCGAGCCTGAGCAGGTCCAGGTCGCCGTGCCTTTGCCTGGTCAGCGGATTGATCCGGGCGGGCCGTTGCGGTTCAACCCCTGGTGGCGGCTCTGATTAGCTGAGCCAGCCACGGTCTGGATCGCGTCAGGAAGGATCCCAACCGCCACACGGTCTAAAGTGCGGCCATGACGAAACGAGCGGCGGCAGCCGCTGTCATGGTGGCCCTACTGGCGTTGACGGGATGTAGGCCCGCGCCACCCGTATCCAGCCCGCCGCCGTCCCCGTCGCCGTTGTCGGATGCGCCTCCCAACGAGGTGTCGGGTCTGGAGATCCCCGCCGGCCGCATCGACGACGCCATATCCAAAGTCGACGGGCTGGTGAATGACCTGATGAAAAACACCGGCATCCCGGGAATGGCGGTGGCCATTGTCCACGGCGGAAAGACGATGTATGCCAAGGGCTTCGGCGTCAAGGATGCAAGTCAAGGCGACGGTCAAGACAACAAGGTCGACGCCGACACCGTCTTCCAGTTGGCGTCGATCTCCAAGTCGGTCGGTGCGACGGTGGTGGCACACGAAGTGACCGACAATGTGGTCACCTGGGACACGCCGGTGGCGGACAAGCTGCCGTGGTTCGCCCTGTCGGATCCCTACGTCACCAGCCACGTGACCGTCGCCGACCTGTACTCGCATCGCTCCGGGCTGCCCGGCCACGCCGGCGACCAACTGGAGGATCTGGACTATGACCGCCGCCAGACGCTGGAGCGGATGCGGCACCTGCCGCTGGCGCCATTTCGAATCAGCTACGCCTACACCAACTTCGGTCTGACAGCCGCCGCGGAGGCGGTGGCCGGCGCTGCGGGCAAACCGTGGGAGGACCTGTCCGACGAGGTGCTCTACCGCCCGCTGGGGATGGCGTCGACGAGTTCACGGTTCGCCGATTTCATGGCCCGGCCCAACCGCGCCGTCAACCACGTCAAAGTCGGAGACAAATGGGAGCCGCGCTCGCAGCGGAATCCGAATCCCCAGTCGCCGGCCGCCGGGGTCAGTTCGTCGGTCAACGACATGGCCCGCTGGCTGACGATGGTGCTGGCCAACGGGACCTACAACGGCCAGCGGATCACCGCACCGGAGGCCCTGCTGCCCGCCATCACACCGCAGTCCGTTTCGACGCCCCCGCCGGACCCGAAGGCGCGGGCCAGCTTCTACGGTCACGGGTTCGCCGTGTCGGTGAACTCGTCGGGTCGCACGACGTACAGCCATTCCGGCGCCTTCACGATGGGGGAGGCGACGAACTTCGTGGTGATGCCGTCCGAGGACCTCGCGATCATCGCCCTGACCAACGCCGCGCCCTTCGGCGTGCCGGAAACGCTGACCGCGCAATTCATGGATCTGGTGCAGTACGGCCAGGTCCGCGAGGACTGGGCGCCCCTGTACAAGAAGGCAATCGCCCCGATCAACAACCCGCAGGGCTCGCTGGTCGGCAAGCAGCCCCCGGACAACCCCGTGCCGGCCAGACCGCTGAGCGACTACGTTGGCGTGTACGCCAATGACTACTGGGGTCCGGCCACCGTGACCGAACGCGACGGCGCACTGCAGCTGGCGCTGGGGCCGAAGAACCAGACGTTCACCTTGGCGCACTGGGACAGTGACATCTTCACGTTCAAGTTGACGGATGAAAACGCCCCGCCCGGTACGATTTCCAAGGCGACCTTCGCCGGAAATACGCTGAATTTGGAGTATTACGACTCAGACAAGCTGGGAACGTTTACCCGATGACCGGTTAAACGGTCTATGTTCTGCTGGCTGCCAAGCTCGTCATGGGCGCCCAATGCAAAACCGCCGGCGGCGGCATCGCGTCAAGCCGACTCTTGGACACCTTCGCGGCACGGACCTTGAGCCCAAGTGACTCGGCACCCGGTGCGTTTGAGGCTGGATCGGTTGTCGTGACCGCAGGTCAGGGCGGGGGTGCCGGTGTTGGGTGCGCTGGTCATGGCCACCAAAGAGCAGCTTCGCGCTGTTTGCGCGGTCGGCAGGACGGTCAGCGGCTGGGCATGCTTTCCCTGGCGACCTTGCTGGCCTCCGGTATGGTGTGGAACGTTTCACTGATTTCGATTAGACGGTCTGGAGAACTGGTGAGCATCAATCCGTTCGATGACGACAACGGCAGCTTTTTCGTCCTGGTCAACGACGAGGAGCAGCACAGCCTGTGGCCGACCTTTGCCGATGTTCCCGCCGGCTGGCGGGTGGTCTACGGCGAAGCGGACCGCGCCGCGTGTCTGGATTACATCGAACAGAATTGGACCGATATACGGCCGAAGACTCTGCGCGACAGGCTGGCACAGGGCCGGGCCTTTGATACGTAAACCGTTGGCGTTATGTTGACGGATGAAAACGCCCCGCCCGGAACGATTTCCAGCAAGCTGGAAACGTTTCCCAGATGACCGCATCGCTGACCAGAGGCCTGACCGATGCGGAGGTGGCGCAGCGGGTAGCCGAAGGTAAGGGCAACGCCGTTCCGCAACGCGCCGCGCGCAGCGTTGCGGATATCGTCCGGGCGAACGTGTTCACCCGGATCAACGTCATCCTGGGCGTGCTGCTGGCGATCGTGTTGGTGACGGGTTCGGTGATCAACGGGCTGTTTGGCCTGCTCATCATCGCCAACAGCGTCATCGGCATGATCCAGGAGATCCGGGCCAAGCAGACGCTGGACAAGCTGGCGATCATCGGGCAGGCGAAGCCGTTGGTGCGCAGGCAATCCGGGACTCGGACGCTGTTGCCCAGCGAGGTGGTGCTCGACGATATCATCGAGCTCGGCCCCGGGGACCAGATCGTCGTCGACGGCGAGATCGTCGAGGAGGAGAACCTGGAGGTCGACGAATCGCTGCTGACCGGTGAGGCGGACCCAATCGCCAAGGACATTGGCGATGCGGTGATGTCGGGCAGTTTCGTCGTCGCTGGTAGCGGTGCCTACCGTGCCACCAGGGTGGGTCCGCAAGCTTATGCGGCCACACTGGCCGAGGAGGCCAGCAAGTTCACCCTGGTGAAATCCGAACTGCGCAACGGCATTAACAGGATTCTGCAATTCGTCACCTACCTGTTGGTGCCGGCAGGGCTGCTGACGATCTACACCCAGTTGTTCACGACCCACGGGGGGTGGCGGCAGTCGGTGCTGCGGATGGTGGGCGCGCTGGTGCCGATGGTGCCCGAAGGCCTGGTGCTGATGACATCGATCGCGTTCGCGGTTGGCGTCATCAGGCTCGGTCAACGTCAGTGCCTGGTGCAGGAGTTGCCGGCCATCGAGGGATTGGCCCGCGTCGACGTGGTCTGCGCCGACAAGACGGGCACGTTGACCGAAAGCGGCATGCGAGTCTCAGGCGTCGAGGAACTGACTGCGCGGCAGGAGACTGTCGCCGACGCGCTGGCCTCGCTGGCCGCAGCCGACGCCCGACCCAACGCCAGCATGCGGGCGATCGCCGAGACATACGACAAGCCACCCGGCTGGATCGCCACCGCGACAGCACCTTTCAAGTCGGCCACCAAGTGGAGCGGGGTGTCCTACCGCGACCACGGTAACTGGGTGATCGGGGCGCCCGATGTGCTGCTCGACCCGGCTTCGGCGGCCGCCGAACAGGCCGAGCGGATCGGGGCGCAGGGGTTGCGGGTGCTGTTGTTGGGTTGCGGCGACGTGGCCGTGGACCACCCGCAGGCGCCGGGTCAGGTTACCCCGGTCGCGCTGGTGGTGCTCGAGCAGAAGGTGCGGCCCGACGCCCGCCAGACAATGGATTACTTCGCTGCCCAAGGTGTTTCGGTGAAGGTGATCTCCGGCGACAACGCGGTGTCGGTCGGCGCGGTGGCCGACAAGTTGGGGTTGCGCGGTGAGACGATGGATGCGCGTCAACTCCCCGCGGACCAGGGCGACCTGGCTGACGCGCTGGAGACCCATACCACTTTCGGCCGGGTGCGGCCGGATCAGAAACGTGCCATCGTGCACGCCCTGCAATCGCGCGGGCACGCCGTCGCGATGACCGGTGACGGCGTCAACGATGTGCTGGCCCTCAAGGATGCCGATATCGGTGTCGCGATGGGCGCGGGCAGCCCTGCCTCCCGGGCGGTAGCGCAGATCGTGTTGCTGGACAACAGGTTTGCTACGCTTCTTTATGTTGTCGGCGAGGGCCGGCGGGTGATCGGCAACATCGAGCGGGTCGCCAACCTGTTTTTGACCAAGACCGTGTACTCGGCGCTGCTGGCGCTGCTGGTGGGTATCGAGTGCTTGTTTTCCAAACCGCTGCACGCGGATCCGCTGCTGTATCCGTTTCAGCCGATCCACGTCACCATCGCGGCGTGGTTCACGATCGGAATCCCGTCCTTTATCCTGTCGCTGGCACCCAACAATGAGCGCGCTCATCCCGGCTTCGTCCGGCGGGTGCTGACGTCGGCGCTGCCGTCCGGGCTTGTCGTCGGCGTTGCGACTTTCGTCTCGTACCTGGTGGCCTACAAGGGCCGTCACGCGACGTGGCAACAACAGGATCAGGCGTCGACGGCGGCTCTGATCACACTGCTGGTCACCGCACTATGGGTGCTCGCAGTGGTGGCGCGTCCCTACCAGTGGTGGCGGTTGGCCCTGGTAATCGCCTCGGGCCTGGCGTATGTGGTGATTTTCAGCCTCCCGCTGGCGCAGAAGAAATTCTTCCTTGACCCATCGAATCTCGTGGTGACGTCTGCCGCGCTGGGGATCGGGGTGCTGGGAGCCGCGGCGATCGAGGCGATGTGGTGGATTCGGGCCAGGATGCTCGGTGTGCAGCCGCGATTGTGGCGAGAGCGGGTTAGGCCAATCGCGCCGACAAGTTAGGCTCGGTAGCCATGGGAATCCTGGACAAGGCAAAGGACCTGTTGTCGCAGAATGCCGACAAGGTGGAGACGGCGATCGACAAGGCCGGCGAGTTCGTCGACGAAAAGACGAAGGGCAAGTACACCGACACCATTCACAAGGTGCAGGAAGAGGCCAAGAAGGCCGCCGATAACGTTGCGAAGGGCGACCAGCAGAACTGAGCACATGGCGAAACTCTCCGGATCCATCGACGTACCGCTGCCGCCCGAGGAGGCCTGGAAGCACGCCTCCGACCTGTCCCGGTTTAAGGACTGGCTGACCATCCACCGGGTATGGCGCAGCAAGGTGCCCGACGTCCTGGAGAAGGGCACGGTCATCGAGTCCTATGTCGAGGTCAAGGGCATGCCCAACCGGATCAAATGGACGATCGTGCATTACAAGGCGCCGGAAGCTATGACGCTCAACGGCGACGGTGTCGGCGGTGTCCAGGTCAAGTTGATCGCCAAAGTTCAGCCCAAGGGCGACGGCTCCGTCGTCAGCTTCAACGTGCACCTCGGTGGCCCGGCGCTGTTCGGGCCGATCGGCATGATCGTGGCCGCCGCGCTGAAAACCGATATCCGCGAATCGCTGCAGAACTTCGTTACGGTGTTCACGCGGCCCGATCCCAGCATGAACGGGGATCGTGGCGCCCGTCGCTGACCGTCTGGCGGACCTGCTTCGAACCACCGTCGGCGTCGGCCCGCCGGTTCGGAGCCGCGCGTGGGACGGAAGTGAGGCCGGGCCCCCGACGCCCCTGTGCTGGTTGTGCGGTCGCGTCGGGCTTTGCGTCGATTGCTTTGGCGGCCAGGCGAACTCGGTATGGGGCGGGCCTACGTGACTGGTAGGCGAGGAATTCGCCCGGGTGTGGCGGTTGTCATCGTGCCCATCCGTAATGGCGCGCCGGTGGGCGCTCCCTGCTGGATCGATCTGGCGTCATCGAAGGTCGACCGTGCCCAGGACTTCTACGGCACGGTGTTCGGCTGGACATTCGAGTCCGCCGGACCCGAGTACGGCGGATACGTCAACGCCGCCAAGGACGGCCACCCCGTCGCCGGCATGATGGCCAACAACCCCGAGTCTCAGGCGCCGGACGGCTGGACCACCTACCTCCACACCGCCGACATCAACGCGACCGCGTCTACGCTGGGGTCGGCGGGCGGCTCGGTGTGCATGGGACCCATGGAGGTACCCGCCAAGGGCTTCATGGCCATGGCGACTGACCCGTCGGGAGCGTTCTTTGGTTTGTGGCAGCCGCTGGAGCACCTCGGCTTCGAGGTGATCGGAGAGGCCGGCGCCCCGGTGTGGCACGAACTGACCACTCGTGACCACCGCGCCGCTGTCGACTTCTACCGCGCGGTTTTCGGATGGCGGAGCGAGCAGATTTCCGACACCGACGAATTCCGTTACACCACAGCCTGGTTTGGCGATCAACAGGGGGTACCGCCCGCTTGCGGGGGCCTGCTCGGCGTGATGGACGGCGCCAAGTTCCTGCCCGACGGCGTGCCGTCGCATTGGGCCGTCTACCTCGGTGCCGAGGATGTCGACAAGACGCTGCAGGTAGTCACGGACAACGGCGGCGCGGTGCTGCGGCCGGCTCAGGACACCCCGTACGGTCGGCTGGCTCAGGCGGCCGACCCGACGGGCGCGGTGTTCAACCTGTCCTCGCTACAGACGTAAGGTCGTCTCGGTCGCCACGCTAACGTGACGCTCGAGGGTGAGCGCCACGCTGGCGTGACGCTCGGTCGAGCAGGCCCGGGTCGAAGTCGGCTACTGTCGCAACCATGATCCGGCGCCTGCACCCTGGTTGGCTGGTGGCGCTTTTCGCCGCGGTCGTGTGGGTCAGCGCCTGGATGCCGTGGCTGACGACGAAGGTCAACGGCGGCGGCTGGGCCAACGCGATCGGGGGCACTCATGGCAGCCTGCAACTTCCGCCGGGGTTCGGTGCTGGCCAGCTCATCGTGTTGCTGTCATCGACGCTGCTGGTGGCCGGGGCGCTGCTGGGCCGCGGCCTGTCGGTGAGGCTTGCTTCGATTGCCGCGCTGGTCATTTCGCTGCTCATCGTGGCCCTCACGATGTGGTATTACAAGCTCAACGTCAACCCGCCGGTGTCGGCCGAATACGGGCTCTATGTCGGCGCGGTCGGCGCGGTATGCGCGGTGGTCTGCTCGGTTTGGACACTGGCCGCAGCACTGACTGCCGGTCGAGCCGGGCGGTGAGCCCTTATGCCGATGGGAACTCGTGCTTGCCTGAGGCGGAACTGTCGTCTGGCTCGTTGACTCCAAACACGAAGGGCGCGAACACCACTTCGCGCCCATCCGGGTCGCGATAAGTGACGGCTCCCGTCGCTGCCCAGTACGGATGCTGCTCAACGGGTTCCAGCCCCGCCTGCTGCAGGCGTGCGATTGCTGCCTGCTGTGACTGCTTGTCAGGGAAATACAGACACAGCTGTTCATGGCTATCTACGGCGACCTCGTCGACCGCCTCAACGATTTCCAGTGTCAAGTTCCAGCTGGGCAGGCCGAAGATCGCGCCGTTGCTGTCGTAGCTCGCCTCGAACGTCTCGTACAGCGGCAGACCCACCAGCTCACGGTAAAACCGCACTGTCTCATCGAAGTTCGACGAGCGGCGGGCGAAACGGATAGCGCCGATCGACGCCAACTGGATGGGCCAGTGCGTTCTCCGATGGGTAGGGCCAGGCCACATTGTCATAGCCCGACAGTGTCGGCCGGCGACTCGGCGGTATCCCAGCGCCGCAACTCCGTACCTGCAACCCAGGTCGAATGCGTGCCGCTGGAAATCCGTTCCGGCAGTTGGAGTTTGCACACCGGGCCGTCAGCGATCCGGCCAGCGTCGAAGATCAGGCAATAAGACGCGTCGGCGTTCATGTCGGTGGTGAGGGTGACCAGGTAGCCGTCGTCCTCACCGGTACTGCCAACCCTTGGCGCCATCGCGGTCTCGCTTCCATAGACACCGCCACCGAACGAATAGCCCTCCTGGTGTCCGGTGAGCAGATCGTGTTTCACCAGCCCGTCGAACAAGAACCAGCCCGGTTTACCGGTGGCGGCGAACGTATAGCGGTAGTTGCTCGCCGCATAGTCGGCGTTGATGGTCCCGAATTCGGTGATGGAGTCACACAGTTGCTCTTCTTTCACCGCGCCGGTGACCAGGTTGAATCGCCACCGGTGCAGCCGGGGTTGCAGGCGATCCAGCGCCAGGAAACGAAACAGCTTGTCCCACTTGGTTCCGCCCGTGTCCAGCGGCTGCGGATCGCCTTCGAAGAAGCCGTCCAGCACGATCTCGTCGCCATCCTCGTAGGCGTTGACGAAGTGCAGCACGAACGTCGGGTCCGCCTCGGACCACCGGATCTCCCCAGTCGAGCCCCGGCGCGGCAGCACCGCGAAGCGCGACGGAATGTCCGGATAGAACCGCGGCAGGTGCACTTCGTGCTCGAGCAGTCTCGGATCCCAGAACAACGGGAAATCGTTGAGTATCACGTAGTTTTCGGTGAACGCCATATCGTGCGGCAGCCGCGGCCCAGGCAACGGGATGTCAACGTAGTGTGCCAGCTCGTTGCTCCGGTCGACGACCCCGTAGCGCATGTACGGGTCTTGCTTGCTGTAGTTGAAAAACAGCAGTTCACCGGTCTTGTTGTCCACCTTCGGATGTGCCGACACGCCCCAGTCGAACGGGAAGCCGCCGTTCCAGGTCTCCTTGCCGAGCGTATTGGCCGAGTACGGGTCGATCCGGTACAGGTCACCGCACTGGTAGAAGCTGGTCAGCGCGATGCCCCGGTGGACGACGACGTCGGTGCTCGACGCGTCCTTCATCCGGGTCCGGGCCCCCCAGCCCTCCTCGCGCCTGGCCAACTGTACCGGCTCGGCCAGTCCCGCCCACAGCGGCTCGCCCGCCTCGTTTTCAGCCACTAAACCGTCTGTGCGGACAAAGCGGTTGCGGTAGAAGGCGTTTCCGTCGCGAAAGCCGACCACGTGCAGCATGCCGTCGCCGTCGAACGGGTGATAGGTCTTCAGCGCCGGGTGCAACGGGTTTTCGGTGTTGCGCAGGTAGATGCCGTCTAGATCGCGGGGGATCTCCCCCTGGACAGGGGTGAGGGTGTCGGCGTCCCACTCGGTGGTCTGCGGTCGCCACGGACCGGTCCGGTACGGGTGGTCGTCATCTTCGGGCAGGGTCGACAGGAACTTGCCGACGATCTCGACATCCATGTCAGGAACCTTCGGTAGTACTGACAACGAAGCCGACGGTGGTGGCGGTGCTGCCGCCGAAATTCAGGGTGCCGAAGGTTTTCGCACCCTCGACCTGGTAATCGCCGGCGGCACCGCTGACCTGCTTCGCCGCGTCGAGCAGCATCCGCACGCCGGAAGCCCCGACCGGGTGTCCACCGCCGATCAGGCCGCCGCTGGGGTTGATCGGCAGCCGTCCGCCGAACTCGATCTCGCCGTTTTCGATGGCCTTCCATGATTCGCCCGGGCCGGTCAGCCCGATGTGGTCGATGGCCAGGTATTCGCTGGGGGTGAAGCAATCGTGCACCTCGAACCCGTCGACATCGTCGAGGGTCACCTGCGCGCGGCGCAACGCGTCGAGCACCGCGGCCCGCACATGCGGAAGCACATAAGTTTCCAGGGGATTGTCCGCAGCGCGGTCCAGTTTCTGCCGCAGACCCAGCCCGACGGTGCGGTGTCCCCAGCCGTCGATGCGACCGATCGGCTGCGCCTCGGGATGATCGCGCAGATAGGCATCGCCGACCAGGACCAAGCCCGCACCGCCGTCGGTCATTTGGCTGCAGTCGAACCGTCGCAGCCGGCCTTCGGTGATCGGGTTGGTCGCGTCGTCGTCGGTGATCGGGTCGGGAATGGTCCAGTCGCGGGTCTGAGCGTTGGGGTTGCGCCGCGCGTTGGCGAAGTTGAGCTGCGCAACGGCCCTCAAGTGCGTGTCATCCAAACCGTAGCGACGGTCGTACTCGTCGGCGACCTGCGCGAACATCGATGGCCATAGGTAGCGCGCGTCGGCCCCCTCATGTCCGGTCCACGCGGCGGCGCCGAGGTGCTGGGCGGCGGTGTCACCGGGCACGGTCTTCTCCCGCTCGATCCCGACGACGAGCGCGGTGTCGTAGGCGCCCGAGTACAGGTTCGCCATTGCCGCCAGCGTCGCTACGCTGCCGGACGCGCACGCGGCTTCGTGTCGCGAGGCAGGCGTGTCCCAGAGCCCGTCGCAGACCGTGGCAGGCATCGCCCCGAGGTGGCCCTGTCTGGCGAACATCTCACCGAAAGCGTTTGCGACGTGGATAACCCCGATGTCGGCGGCGTCCACCTTCGCCGAGGCGAGCGTGCCCTCGACGACCTCTGCGGTCAAAGCCGCGAAGTCGCGGTTTTCTTTGCTGAGATTGCGAGCGAAATCGCTCTGGTAGCCGCCGAGGATCCACACACCTGCCGAGCCGTCCATACGCCGCACGGTACTCCAGGTTGACGCTGAACAGTCCCCGATATGGTCGGTCCCGTCGGCTCTCGGGTTGAACCGACGGGACCTGGGCAGGCGCGGCAGCCGGCTGACGCGCCTGCCTCCAACGGTGCATTGCCATCCTCGGCGATTGACAAACATCGCCGGCCGACTCGGTCGCCTGCGCTACCAAATGGCAGCTGAAATGCGGAAACGCAGATCTTCCACCGTTTAGTCAGTCATAGCGGACGATGCCCCGTCGCGGTGGGTTGATATTCCTGGTCTTGCGCTGTTCCGCTGACGGGGTTGGGGCCGGTGCTCGGCTGCGCCTGGCCAGCAAGCCTTATTCGGCGGGCGCATTGGCGACCGGGCCGGCAGCAACCTCCAGACGCTGAGTATCGGTCAGGTCGATGGCCGCCAAATCCACGCCCTTGGTTTCGCGGCAGGCCAGGACGGCCACGGCGGTCACCACAGCCGTAGCCCCGAGATACCAGCCGATGGGCAGCGCGGATTTGTGCGTCTCTAGCAGGCGAACGGCAATGATCGGTGCCAGCGAACCGGCCACGATAGAGGTGACCTGATAACCCAGCGACACTCCTGAATAACGCATTCGGGTTGGAAACATCTCTGCCATGGCCGCCGGCTGGGGCGCATACATGAAGCCGTGGAAGACCAGGCCGATGACGATCGCCGACATGATGATCGCGTTGCGGCCGCTGTCCATCATCGGGAACGCAAAGAATCCCCAAGCGGCGGCGCCCAGGGTGCCGATGAAATAGATTGGGCGCCTGCCGAATCGGTCGCTGAGATGTCCGGCGAGCGGGATGACCACGAAGTGCACGGCATGCGCGACCAGCAGCCACCGAAGGATTGCCACGGTGTTCGCGTGGACGTGCACCTTGAGATAGGTGATCGAGAAGGTAACCACCAGGTAGTACATGGTGTTTTCGGCCAGACGCAGACCCATGGCGGTGAAAACGCCGCGTGGGTAACGCTTCAACACCTCGACCACACCGAGCGACCTGGCCTTGGATTGCAGGGCCCGTTGCTGTGCTTCGACGAAGATCGGCGCGTCGGTGACCTTGGTCCGGATGTAGTACCCGATCAGGACGACGATCGCCGACAGCCAGAAAGCGACCCGCCAGCCCCAGCTGAGGAACTCCGCGTCCGAGAGTGTCCACGTGAGAAACAGCAGCACCACCGTGGCCAGCATGTTGCCGCCGGGCACGCCGGCCTGCGGCCAGCTCGCCCAGAACCCGCGGCTTCGGTTGGGGCTGTGCTCGGCGACGAGCAGAACCGCGCCGCCCCACTCGCCGCCGACGGCGAAGCCCTGTAAGAACCGCAGCGTCACCAGCAGGGCGGGGGCCCAATACCCGACCTGCGCGAACGTCGGCAGACAGCCCATCAGGAAGGTGGCGGCGCCCACCAGTAGCAGGCTGAACTGCAGCAGCCTCTTGCGCCCGTAGCGATCACCGAGTTGGCCGAACACGATGCCGCCGATTGGGCGGGCGGCGAAGCCGACGGCATAGGTGACGAACGCGGCGAGGATGGCGTCGAGATCGTTGCCGCTCTTAGGGAAGAACACCTTGCTGAATACCAGCGTTGCCGCGGTGCCGTAGAGGAAGAACTCGTACCATTCGACGACGGTGCCGGCCATGGAGGCGGCCACCACTCTGCGAAGACCGGTCGGTGGTTTGAATCGGTTGGGCCGCAGATTATTACGCGCACTCATCGGTTCGTCTCCTTGGCAAATCGCCCGTCCGGGGCCGCTGACCGGGGCGGATCGCAGCGTACCGGGCTGGGCGACTTAGCGCAGGGTGTTTGCGGGCTCATGGTGCGGGTTGGGGGCGGTTCTGGTCCGACCCATGATTCCCAGACGTCATAGGAAGTTCGGGGTATGCCGATTTGCCCGCCTCGCAGCGACAGCCTAAAGAAATTGCGGCGCATTACCAGACTGTTTGAGTGCTCACTGGTCAGTTGCTGAACAATTGCGTGATCTTCGCGAAAAGTTGCCAGACGCCATAGGTGAACGGGAGGGCCACCCACAGCCAGGCGAGCGCGCTGAGGGCTGGGGAGACGCGCCGGTCGGGCTGGCGGTCGGTAGGTGCTGGCGTTCTCGGGCTGGTCATCGTTGCTTCTCCGGCTGCCGGTCGGGAACCGCCTCAGGCGCCAATAAGGCGTCATCGGGCGATGCAGGCTCGTGATGTTTGGGGGCCACCTGCCTAATGAGCTCGTTGCAGATCAGGCCGACAACCAGCAGGGCGATCATCACCACGAACGACACGATGTAAAGGTCTGGGCCGTGCTTTCCGGCCGCCTTCTGCGTGTCCGCGATGGCATTGACAATGAGTGGGCCCAGCACGCCCGCGGCCGACCACGCGGTCAGCAACCTGCCGTGGATGGCGCCAACCTCATATGTGCCGAACAAGTCGCGCAGGTACGCCGGAACCGTTGCAAACCCCGCGCCGTAGAACGACAAAATCAGCAGGGTGCACACCACGAAGGTGACTTTGTTGGAGTTCCTCGTCAAGGCCAGCGTCGTGTACAGGAGTGCGCCGCCGCCGAGGTAGAGGCGGTAGATGTTCTTGCGGCCCAGCACATCTGAGAACGACGACCAGCCGATCCGGCCGAGCATGTTGGCCAGCGACAGCAGCGCGACGTACCCGGCGGCCGCGGAGGCCAGCACGGCCGCGCTGGGGGCGGTCGGGAAGAAGTCCTGGTAGATCGGTGACGCCTTCTCCAGGATGCCGATCCCGGCGGTCACGTTGAAACAGAGCACCACCCACAGCAGCCAGAACTGGGGTGTCTTGATCGCGTTGGCGGCCGACACACTGGCGGTCGTGACCAACGATCCGGCCTTGTGCGGCTTGGGTTTCCAGTCGCCCGGCGTCCATCCCTCTGCCGGCACCCGGACCAATAGCCACCCCATCGACATGAACACCGCGTACGTGCAGCCCATCACGAGGAAGGTGTTGGCGACGCCGGCGGTGCTATTTCGGCCGAACGTGTTGAGCAGGCTGTTGGTCCACGGCGATGCGATCAGCGCTCCGCCGCCGAAGCCCATGATCGCCAGGCCGGTCGCCATGCCCGGGCGGTCGGGAAACCACTTGATCAGGGTGGACACCGGCGAGATGTAGCCGATACCGAGGCCGATGCCGCCGATCACGCCGTAGCCGACCACGACGAGCCAGTATTCGCGGATCGACACTCCGAATCCCGCGATCAGCAGCCCGCTGCAGAAGCAGACGGTGGCAACGAACATCGCCCAGCGGGGCCCGTAGTGGTCGACGCGCGTGCCGAATACCGCGGCCGAAAGGCCCAGCATGACAATGCCGATGGTGAACGGCAGCGCGCTGGCGGTCCCGGAGATGTGCAGCGATTTCTCCAGCGGGATCTTGAAGACGCTCCAGGCGTAGGCCGAGCCGATGGCGAGGTGGATGGACAACGCGGCGGGAGGAACCAGCCAGCGACTCCATCCGGATCCGGCGACGATTCTCGAACGGTCCAGCAAGCCAACGGTTGTCACGATGCACCCTTCTCAGGTCGCCGGGCCGGCGCGCTCCGCTGCCGAGCGTTTCACAGTGGGCGGATAGCCACTTGCCACACCGTCGCCACTATTGGCGGGCAGTAGCGCCTGCGTCAATAAACAATTGCTTATCGTCTGATAAAGAATTTCTATCGAAAGTTGTTGGGGTACGGCACATGACGCGCAGGTTAACCACGCTATTCTGGACGGAAATTTTATGATGAACGACGCCTCGATGGGGTAATTACCTCGTCCTTGTGCCAAAACCGTTGAACTTCAACGAATCTCATCATTCACCGACGTAGAGAAGCGTTGGGTAAGCGTTGGCGAGCATTTAATTTGATGGTCAACGCAGTCGCGCGCGTCTTTTAGGGCTCTGAGGTAGTCGGGCGCATATCGCGGGCTCGTGCGTGGGGACGGTAACGGATGGGTGGTCTCGGCCACCGGCAATCGCTATTGGGGCCGGTATGGGGCAGCCGGTCTGCCGCTGCGCGCCCCGGCACCCGACGGCACACCAGCCGTGCTGCTGCAACGCCGAGCGTTGTGGAGCCACCAGGGGGGCACCTGGGGGCTGCCTGGCGGCGCCCGCGACAGCCACGAGACCCCCGAGCGGGCCGCGCTGCGCGAAGCCCACGAAGAGACTGGCGTCCGCCCCGATCAGATCGACCTACGGGCCTCGGTGGTCACCGCCGCGCCGGTCGGCACCGGCTGGACCTACACCACCGTCATCGCCGACGCGGGCGAGCTGCTGCCAGTCGTGGCCTGCGTCGAGAGCGCCGAGCTGCGCTGGGTCGCCGAGCCCGACGCGGCCGACCTGCGGTTGCATCCCGGCTTGGCCGCGAGCTGGCAAAGGCTTCGCGGGATCTGGCGCTAACCGTTACGAATTAGATCGGGCGCGATCATCCGTTATCCTCGGGAGCTCGGCTGTGACCGCGTCGTCGTCGTGGGGCTCCTCCCTTAGCAGCAAGGACCGGACCAGAGGGCGCGGTCCCAAAGGCCGAAGCATGTAGCTGGCCGGGCGTGGGCGCACTATTTGTGGCCACCAGAACCAACGTCCGAGCAGCGCGGCGATAGACGGCGTCATGAACGAGCGCACGACCAGCGTGTCGAACATCAGACCCAGGCCGATGGTGGTACCCACTTGAGCGAGAATGCGCAGGTGACCGCCATGGACGTCATGGTGAACGCGAACACCAGGCCCGCGTTCGTCACGACCTTGCCGGTGCCGCCCATTGCACGGATGATGCCCGTGTTTATGCCGGCGGCAATTTCCTTGCAAATTGTAGTCGCACCCTACCGCCAAAAGGATGATCACAGACATCGGAAGCACCATCCAGTGCAATTTAATGCCCAGAACATATTGCCAGATCAGCACCGACAGCCCAAACGATGCGCCCAACGAAAGTGCCACCGTACCCACGATAACAAGGGCGGCAATCAAGCTTCGCGTGATGATGAGCATGATGATGAAAATAAGGCAGAGCGCACCAACTCCCGCGATCCATAGATCGTAATCGGAGCCGTCTCGAAAGTCCTTGAATGTCGACGCAGTGCCGGCGATATAGATCTTGGCGTCCTCCAGAGGTGTCGTTTTGAGAGCCTCCTCGGCCGCCCCCCTTATCTGATCGATACGCGCTATCCCCTCGGGCGTCGCGGGGTCGCCCTTATGTGAAATGATGAACCGCGCCGCTTTACCGTCCGGAGACAGGAAGGAATCCATCGCGCGCTGGAAGTCCGGGTTCTGGAAAATCTCCGGCGGCAGATAGAAGGAATCGTCATTTTTTGCCGCGTCGAACGCCTGTCCCATGGCGGTGGCGTTCTGAGTCGATTCGTCTACTTCGCTGATGATCCCGGACATGGTGCTGTGCGTCGCCAGCACCGTTGTCCGCGCGTATTCCATGGTCGCGATTATCGGAAGGATCAGCTGATTTATCTCCGGCAATAGCACGTCCAGCTTGTCCAGATACTTCAGGTTCTCATGGAGTTTATCGCTTTGCGCATCGATGGCGTCGATCGAGTCAAATACCGACTTCAACGCCTTGCATATTGGGATATCGGAGCAGTGCTTTTCCCAGTAAAAGTAGCTTCGAATTGGCCTAAAGAAGTCTTCAAAATCCGAAATGTGATCTTCTAATTCATCCACAATGGCGGACATTTCTTTCGTCACGCCGATCGTGTGGTGAGTAATACCGTTGAGCTGCCGCTGCAATTCGTACGTGCGCTTCGTCAGCGCGATTTGGCTGGTCAGCAAGTCGGCCTGCTTGAGCATGTCATTTACGCGCTCTTTCATATACGTCATATTTTGTAGCTGGGCCGCGTTTTGCATGCTGATCAAGAAAGGTATCGAAGTGTGTTCAATCGGTGTTCCCTCGGGGCGAGTTACGGCCTGCACCCGAGAAACTCCTAGAACCCGGAAAATTCTCTTGGCTAATTTATGCAGCACGAGAAAGTCTGCCGGATTACGCATATCATGATTTGATTCGATCATCAGAATTTCGGGCATCATTCGCGATTGGGAGAAATGACGATCAGCCGCGGCGTACCCCAAATTGGCGGGAATGTCTTTGGGTATATAGAGTCGGTCGTTGTAGCTTGTTTTGTAGCCCGGCAGTGTCACTAGACCGACCAGCGCGACCGCTATTGTCGCAACGAGAATATGCGCTGGCCAGCGGACAATTGCTGTGCCCACCCGGCGCCATCGACGAACCCCGATCCTGCGCTTGGGGTCCAATAGCCCGAAGCCGCTTCCGACGGCCAGAACAGCCGGAACCAGCGTCAGCGCGACCGCGACCGCAACGAACATGCCCACTGCGCACGGGACACCCATCGACTGGAAGATGGGCATTCGGGTAAAGCTCAGGCAGAGGATCGCCCCGGCGATCGTCAACCCGGAAGCCAAGACAACGGGGGCGACTCCACGGTAGGTGGTGTAGTAGGCCGTCTCCGGGTCCGCGCCGGCCTGACGCGCCTCTTGATATCGGCCGAAGAAGAATATCGCGTAATCGGTTCCGACCGCGATCCCGAGGGCCACCAGCAGATTAATGGAAAACGTAGAAAGTGCGAGAATATTGTTATTGCCGAGAAGCGCGACGATTCCCCGGGCCGTCCCTAATTCGATCCCAACCGTGACCAATAGCAGAACCACGGTGATGACGGAACGGTACACAAGAAGCAGCATCACGAAGATAATCGCAACGCTTAGCGCGGTGATCTTCAGAATGGATTTGTCGCCGCTGTGGACCATATCCGGCTCATCCGACTTAACAGGGGCGCAGCTGTCTGGTTCTGGATGGCGCTCGCCGTGATTGGCGGGTGCAGGCCCACCGTACTCGGCGGCGTTGATTC
>Ga0209040_10000087_pt1 | contig 55624 bp, 61 predicted proteins | sample BogFormECP12_OM3_FD_188240 | JGI IMG/M metagenome (GOLD analysis project Ga0209040, IMG submission 188240) | Bog forest soil microbial communities from Calvert Island, British Columbia, Canada - ECP12_OM3 (SPAdes) (version 2) | ecosystem: Environmental > Aquatic > Freshwater > Wetlands > Bog ... | reverse complement strand
CAAATCCTGCCCCCGCAACCACTCTTGCAGACGCAGCGCGAAGGTAGCGTGCGTCGCCACCTGCTTCCCTTCCTGCTGCCGCATGGCGCAATCTACGAGCGGTCTGAAAATTTCGTCATAGCTCGCCGCGCTCGTGGTCGTCGTTGGAGCGCGCGCGAAGCGATGCCATCCCGGCGTCTGCTGGGGCTATCGCCCACGGACGGCTCGAAAGGGCGCCAAAGGAAATTTAGCCCAAAAGCTTCCGGGCTAGCGCGTTCCGTCGGAAACGCGCCGCTGCGGTCGCTCCAGAAATCCCGGCCGCGCTTTCAAATTCACAATCGCTTGTCCTCGCCGCCTGGGTCCCTTTGCCCAGGCGGGAAAGGTCCTATGATGAACCAGGCGAAGCAAAAAGGGACGATGGCATGGACACGGTCCAGTTCGGCAAAACGGGCATGCGGGTGTCACGACTCTGTCTCGGCTGCATGACCTACGGGTCGCCAAAGTGGCGCGACTGGGTGCTGGACGAAGAGGCTTCGCGCCCGTTCATCCGCGAGGCGCTGGAGACGGGCATCAACTTCTTCGACACCGCCGACGTCTATTCAATCGGCGCGAGCGAGCAGATTTTGGGACGCGCGCTCAAAGAATACGCCAAGCGGAGCGAGGTCGTCATCGCCACCAAGGTGCATGGGCAGATGGGCCCCGCCGCGAACGACAAAGGCCTCTCGCGCAAGCACATCATGGAGGCGATCGACGCGTCGCTGAAACGGCTCGGCACGGACTACGTCGACCTCTACCAGATCCATCGTTTCGACCCCATCACCCCGATGCAGGAGACGATGGAGGCGCTGAACGACGTCGTGCGCGCCGGCAAGGCGCTCTATATCGGCGCCTCGTCCATGTACGCCTGGCAGTTCGCCCGCATGATCGACATCGCACGCAGACAAGGCCACGCCGAATTCGTCTCGATGCAGAACTACTACAACCTCGTCTACCGCGAGGAGGAGCGCGAGATGATGCCGTTTTGCGCCGTCGAGAAGATCGCGGTCATTCCCTGGTCGCCGATGGCGCGCGGCTATCTCGCGGGCTCGGGGACCGACGAGAAAACGCAAACCGTCCGCGGCCGCACCGATTCGTTCCGCGTGACGCTGGGATTGGGCTCGCGCCAGGATGAGGCGATCCGCAAGCGCGTCGTCGAGACGGCGGAGAAGCTTGGAACGAAGCCGGCGATTGTCGCGCTCGCCTGGGTCTTGTCGAAGCCTTACGTCACGTCGCCGATCCTCGGCGCCTCGAAGCCGAACCATCTCGCCGACGCGGTCGCCGCGACGGAGCTCAAGCTTGACGCCCGCACGATCGCCAAGCTCGAGGAGCCCTATCATCCGAGGGCGGTCGCGGGGCACGCCTAGGCGGCCGCGCGGGCGAACGCATTCGGAGCTAACTTCTCGGCGGAGACGGGGAGGCCCGCTCGATCGGCGGAGGCGGCGCCAACAGCGCCGGCAGTTCGGCGAGCGTCTCGACCTCGAAGTCCGGCTCGCCGGGCAGACGCTCGCGCTTCTGTCTATTTCGGTTGCACCAGACGACACGCATGCCGAACGCGGAGGCGGCAAACGCGTCCCAGCCGTTGGCCGACTGGAACGAGACGGCGTTCGCCGGCGCCCCAAGCACGTCGAGCGCATATTGATAGACGCTCGGGTGCGGCTTGAAAACGCCGACCGCGTCGACCGACAACACCGCATCAAATGCTCCGCTGAGGCCCGCGTGCGAGACGAGCGATTCCAGCATGGACCTCGATCCGTTGGAGAGGATGGCGGTCTTAAACCCGCTCGACCGCAGCCTCTCAAGAACGTCGCGGACCTCCGGAAACGGAGGCAGTTCGAAGTATAGCGTCATGAGCCGCGGTTTCAGTTTCGCCGCGTCGAGCGACAGCGCGTCGAGCGCGAATTCGAGCGCCTCCCTCGTGACGTCGTCGAACGGGACGTAGAGGCCTTGCAGGCTCCTGAGCCAGGTGTAGTTGAGCTGCTTCTCGCGCCAGAGGGACGTCAGCGCCGAGCGCTTGTCCTCCGGAACGGCGTCGCAATTCTTCGCAGCCGATGCGAAATCGAACAGCGTCCCGTAGGCGTCGAAGAAGCAGGCGTGGATTCCATGCAGGCGCTCGGCTCGGTTCATTGGGTCGCCTCACTGCGTCAAGTCAGGTTGCTTCGGCCAGGTTTGGAACGACGCCGCATCAGCGCGGCTCCACCGTCCGCGCAAGCTCATTCTCGAGCACGCGGATGCGCTCGCGAAGCGCCTCGCTCTCCGCCTGCGCGTAGGCGTGCTCGGCGCTCAGCGCGAGCTCTGCAAGCAGCTTGCGCTCCTTTGCGTCGAGGGCCGTGCCTGCATCATGTCCGCCGTAGAGGGCGAGGGCGAAGCACAGGCGCGGCTTGCCGACCGGCACGCCGAGGATGGGCCGCTTGACGCCCGATGGAAGCGGCGGGTTGCGGGCGTCGAAACGGTCGGCGTTCAGTTCGAATGGCTTTCCGTGGACCCGCGCCGCAAGCAGCGGCTCTGAGCCGGTCAGCGTTTCCGCATCCATATCGCCCCAGCCCTCCGCTATGCGCCTGTGGAAGGCGCCGCCCTCGGCGCGAAATATTGCGGCGGACGCGAGCTTCAGGCACGCCGTCGGCTCCTCGACCATCGTCCGCTCGATCTCGCTCAGGTTGTCGGCGCGCCCAAGCGCCTGGGCGACTTCCATAAGCCGCCGCTCCGCTTGCAGATATTGGCGGTCGAAGAGACGATCCGCGAATTCGGTCACGGCCTCATGCATGCGCGAGATGAGGAACACGAGCGCCGAGGCCACGATCACCCAGGCCCAGTCCGGGAGGCCGGTCAGTTCGTTCAGCGTGTTCATCTCTTCGTGAATGAAGAAAACCGGCACGCTCAAAACAAGGCCGAGGACGGTCGCGCGGCGCAGCGGTATCGCGACGTTGATCACCGTCGGGCGGCGGATCGCCTCGACGACGAAGATGCAGAGCACCCCGTTGACGAGATAAAGAAGACCGGCCAGCTCCTCGGGCGTCGTGACGCCGAACAGGCGGTCGAGCAGCGAGGTCTCTTGCGAAAGCTCGGCGATGAGATATGCGGGCAGTCCGATGAGACAGCCCCAGATGACCCAACGGATGCGCTGGTAGTCCTGGGGTGCGAGGTCCCGACGGCGCGCAAGGAGGATCGCGATGGCGGCGGCGCCGACGGCGAAGCCGACGATCATCGAGGCGCGCCACAAGCTCTCGACCGGATAGCCGAACACATTTCCCAGTCCCGATAGCGACAGGGCCAGAAAAGCGGCCGCGAGGATCGGCAGCGCCCTTTCCAACGCGCGCCAGCGCGGCCCGACTTCATCGACCGGGGCGCGCAGTGCAAACAAGAGCAAGCCCGCATAGCCGGCCGCTTGGAAGACGCAGGACAAAACGTTCTGGGCGAGCAGCGCGCGCGGCCATTGTTGCAGCCAGGCGTAGAATTGAAACACCTGCCCGGGATTGAAGTAGATCGAATAGACGAAGAAACCCCATGTCATCGGGCCTGGCCTTGTCCACACGAGCCAGGCCGCGCCGAGGACGAAGAGAGCCCCTGCGATCTGGTCGAGGGCGATGACGAGTTGCAGGACGCGGTTGACCGGACGCGGCGCCGCAATGAGCTTCACCTCGCGCCCCGGCCCGCCGTCGCTAGCGGCGAGGAAGAACGTACCTTCCCGCCCTGTCAGCACGTAGGTCACGACGCCCCACAGCGACAGCATGGTCGCGCAGGCGTTCGAGTCCATCGGCGGGCATCGCATCCGCTCAAGGTCGAGACGGTCGCCTAAGCGAATCCCTGCTTTCCAGGCCGGCGAATCCTCTTCCGCGCTGAACGGACCCTGGACGCTTGTGACGAGCCCGTCGCTGTTGGCGATCAGGCCGAACGAGCCGAGCGGACGCACGATTCGCAGGACGTCGGGAGCGATCATCGCGAGCGCATAGAGCGTCAGCAATGCGAGCGCGATGCGGCCGACGAATTTCTGGCCATTTCCGGCGCGCATGATCCTCGCTCTTGACTGGCGGAGCGAAGCCGCCCTCGGGCTCGAGACGCTACTCGCCGCGCAGGTCTTTGTACATGAGCCGCGTCGCGTCGTAGCGCTGCTCAAGCGCGTCGCGCGCGTATAGCGGAATCAAGCCCGCGAGCGCGTAGCCCAGCGACCGATAGAGCGCCTCGGCCGCGTCTCCGGCGGTGTCCAGCGTCAGTAGCCAGCGGCCATCCTCATGGGCGCGCCGCTCGATCTCAGCCATCAGCGCTCGCGCGAGGCCGGCGCGGCGGAAATTCGGATCGACCAGAACTTTCGACACCTCGCCGCGGTGGCGCTGATTCGGCATGGTGTCGAGATCGAGCTGCGCAGTCCCCGCGATGCTTCCATTTCGCTTCGCGACCAACACGAGTCGCTTTCCCGCGGCGTGGGCGGCTGCGACTTTCTCGCTCCAAAAGGCGCGGGCGTCGTCGATGTCGAACGGCAGAACGAAGCCGACGCTCGCGCCCTCGTGCACGCACGCGTGCAGTATCTCGGCGAGCCGCTCGGTGGCCTCACGCAGACCCGGCGGGTCGAGCGCGGCGACCGTTACGCCAGCCGTGCCTTTCACCTCAGGACGAGAAGATAGCGCGCGGCCTCAGGCCCAGGGGCCAGGAACCGGCTCGCGCCGAAAAGCTTGTAGCGCAAGCAATCGCCGGCGCTGAGAGAGTGGACGACGCCGTCAACGTCAAGCTCAAGCGCGCCCTCAGTAAGATAGAGGTGGTGCTCAAGGCCGCCCGCGGCGGCCTCGGATAGTCGATGCTCGCGCGGGCCGGCAGTTCGCACAGCAGGAGCTCGCAGTCGAAGCCGGCGCTGGGCGGGGAGACGGAGCGGCGGCGAAACCCAGTCGCCGGATCGACCCATTGCGGCTGGTCGATACGTTTGATGAGCGCCGGCGACTCGTTTTCGACCTCGGCCATGAGCCCCGAAATCGTGAGACCGTGCGCCGTGGCAAGCCGCCCCAGGACCGCGGCGGTCGGACTGACCTCGCCATTCTCGATCCGCGACAGCGACGCCCGGCTGACGCCGCTCAAGGCCGCGAGCTCGTCGACCATCGACGCTCTTGTCGCAGCTCGCGCAGCCGGCGCGCCAGCGGCCCGCAGGATGCGTCGCGATCCACGAGGTCGTGTTCCATTTTTGGGAGGTTCTCTCAAAAGAGAAATGGGGTCAACAGTGCAGGCTCCGCCGCGCGCGCCAGCGAGACGTGCGCGCCACTTGCGGCGGCGGCTTTGCGGGCGTAAGTGCGACCTTTGGGAAAACAACAGGAGATGAGGGCCTTGGCCGACGCCAAGCCGATCAATTGGACGAACGCCGTCACGCTCGCGAGCGTCGCGGTGCTCGTCGGCACGGAGCTTATCGGGGCGGGAGCAGCGGCCGGCTGGGCGATCGGCGGCTTGTTCGGTCTTGGCCCTCTACTCACGCATTCGCTCCAGGGCGGGCTGGTCCTGGCTGCGCTGGTCGGGCTTTTCTATTTTCTGCGCGCCGCTCTCGCTCACGAGCCCATTTGGGCCTAGCGACATCGCTTTCATGACCAGAAAATCCAGGCAGAGCTGCTGGCCCAGCCGGGCTTCTTTTTAGCGAAGGGCCAGCGGCCGCTGTTACCGAGCGCCGACGCAACGTCACCCCAATTCTTGGCGGTTCCCGGGCTCGTGCGAGATTCCGGTCCAGCGCGCGTCAACCGCTCGCCTGCTACGGCTATCGTGGGCCGGGCTACGCCTATCGCCCCGGCTATTGGGGCAATTGGGCGCAGCCGGGCGGCTATTGGTGGCCGGCAGGGGGCGCCATCGCAGCAAGCGTATTCGTCGCGCATTAGCGCGTCGCGTCGGATATTAACGCGCCTTTATCAATGCTTTGGCATGGAGAACGGCATGAGCGCCGCCGTTTCCTACGCCGCCCGATCCGACACCCGACCCCGCTTTGACCCGATCGCCTCGGGCCTCATCGTCGCGCTTGGCGCCGCGTTCCTGTTCTTCCTGGCGGCCTTCGCCCCGTCAGTGCTTGGGGACGGCGACACCTGGTCGCATATCGCCACCGGCGAATGGATTTTCGCGCACAGCGCGGTTCCGCGCAGCGACCCCTTCAGCCACTCGATCCCGGGCGCGTCCTGGGACGCACACGAGTGGCTCTCCGAAATCCTGCTGACGCTCGCTTATCGATTCGCCGGCTGGAGCGGCGTTGCGCTTCTGACCGCCTGCGCCGCCGGGGGCGCTGTGCTGATCATGGGCCTCAGGGTCGCGCGGGAGCTCAGCGGCGGCGCGCTTGCGGCGACGCTTATGCTCGGCCTGGGCTTGTGGACCGCGAACCTCTTGGCGCGGCCACACGTTCTCGTGCTGCCCATTACCGCCGCATGGGCCGTCAGCCTCCTGCAGGCGCGGGATCGGCGCGCGCCGCCGCCGGTCTGGCTCGCCCTCCTCATGATTCCGTGGGCGAACATGCACGGAGGCTTCGTCTTCGGGCTCGCGCTGATCGGGCCGTTCGCGCTCGAGGCGGCGGCGGAGGCGGCGACCGCCGAACGCCTCGAGACGATCATGCACTGGACACTGTTCGGCCTTGCGGCGCTCGCCGCGGCGCTCATCAACCCTTACGGCGTCGAGGCTCTGCTGTTTCCCTTCAGGCTCATGGCGGTCGCGAACCTGTCGCGCATCAGCGAATGGGAGCCGACGGAATTCAGTAAAATCGGGCCGTTCGAGATCGCGCTCTTGGCGCTGGTCGGCTTCGCCCTGATCCGACCGGCGCCCACGCCGCCGGTGCGCGCCGCGCTCGTCGTCCTGCTCATCGCCATGGCGCTCGGGCACGTTCGGCACGCGCAGTTGCTCGGCCTGTTGGGGCCGATGCTGCTGGCAGGCCCAGTCGCCGCCGCGGTGGCCGCGCCTTGCCCGAACGAGGCGGAGCGCAGGCGGGCGAGGCGGGTCGCCATCGTTGCGGCGCTCGCCGCGACGCTCGCGATGTCCGCCGTCCGCGCCGCCGCGCCGATTGGGCGGGAGGACGGGCACGGAGCGCCGATTTCGGCGCTGGCCGCGGTTCCCGCCGAACTCAAGGACAAGCCGGTGCTCAACGATTACGGCTTCGGCGGCTACCTCATATTCTCGGGAGTCAAGCCGTTCATCGACGGGCGGGCCGACATGTATGGCGACCCCATGCTCGGGCTCTACCGCAAGCTGGTTGCAGGCGATCGGGAGGCGATCGAGGACACTGTGAAGCGCTACCGGATCGCGTGGACGATTTTTTCGCCGGACGCCCGGATCGTGATGGTTCTCGACCGCGAGCCGGGCTGGCGGCGGCTTTATGCAGACCGCATTGCAGTCGTGCACGTGCGGGACGAAGCCGCCGGCATACGGGTCGAGTTGAGGGGCGATTGACGCGCGGCCTTCATTTCGCCGCCGCTGGCGGGGCGGCCGCATTGAGCGGCGGAACCGCCCATCTTCCTTCGAGCGCCTCCTGGCGCGGCCGATAGAGCCGCAGGATGTAGCTCCAGCCGGGCGGGGTCGGCAGGCAGTTCGAGGCGCCGCTCTCGCAGCCGCCGAACTGGAGGGCGACCGTCCCCTCCGGGCCCGGCTTCGCTCCGACGCTGGCGACGCTGTAAGTCTTCTCGGGGTTCGGCTCGAAGAAGCCGCGGTCGTTGTACACGCTGACCGACCAGAACCCGTCCTCAGGCGCGTCCTTAAGTTCGAGCCGATAGATCGTCCGGCCGTCGTCATGCGCCGGCTGCCCCTCGACGATGAGCAGATCCTCGATCGGCAAGCCGCCCCAAGCCGAGGCCGAGCCAATCAAATGGCGCACCGGGTCGGCCTTGCCCTTCGGGCCGAACATGCCTTTCGCATCCGAAAGCGTCTGCGCGAGCGCAAGCAGGCCGGCGCGCGCCTCCGCCTGTTGGGCAGCGTCCCAATTCGGGATCTGGAACGCGCCCGGCCCGCCGGGCTGCTCGACCATGACCGCGTCCTGGAGCGCGTTCGCCGCCGCGAGGTCCTTCGGGTCGTCCGGATCGACGAAGACGCGCAAAGCGGCGAAGGCGTAGCGCGTCCCAATCCGCTCCTTGGCGAGGAGGTGAGCGCCGGGAGCGTAGTCGACCTCGGGCGTGTAGCCGTCTTCGTCGACGATCTGGAGCGAGAGATAGCGCGGCTTCGCATCCGGAAGCGTGATCGTCACCGGTCCCGCGTCGAGGTCGAACACCGCGTCGGAGGCGAGAATGTTGCGGTCCGCCTTGACTGCGCGCTGCTTGTCGATGGGCGGCGGCTTGCGCTCGTGCTGGAACTTGCCAAGTCCGGACTCCTTGACGAGGCGGCTCAGATGCAGGTCGGTCTCGGCGCGCGGGAAGGTCTCCGGCGTGACGGGGACGGCGCCCTCCGCCGCAACCGCCGCCGGCGCGGCCAGGCTCGCCGCTATGGCGAGGAGAGCCAAGCGCTTCATGTCCGTCTCCTTCGGATGGCCCGCGGCCCTTAAAGGCGCGACGCGCGAAGTCTATGTCGGCCATAGATGGCGGTAATGAGAACAACTCACGCCAACCTATTTCGATTGCGCGGCAAAACGCCCGCTTATTGAAGCTCATTGCCGAGCGCAGCCGGAAAGGACGCCTGAACGCCATCAATCGAGCGCGCCGCGCGCCTTGAGCTCGCTCTCAAGATCCACGCCCGAGACGTAATGAATCGCCGCCATGTTAAGCGCCCGCGCCGCCTCGACATTGCGCAGCGAGTCGTCGATGAACACGAGGTCCTCCGGCCTGCGCCCGGCGCGCTCAAAAAGCATTTTGTAGATGCGAGGGTCGGGCTTCACGACCCCGACATGGCCCGAGACGACGCAGACATCGAATTCATTGAGGAAATCGTACATCTGCCGGGCGATGGCGAATTTGACGGAAGCGAAATTGCTGAGCGCGTAGACTGGACGGCCCGCGGCCTTCAGGCGCCTCATCAGCGCAACGTTCTCTTCGATCGGCCCGCCGACGGTCTCCACCCAGCGTTCGTCGAAGAGATGCAGTTCGCGGGCAAATTCCGGGAAGGCCCGCGCGCGCTCGGCCACCGCGTTCGAAAAGTCCGCGACAATGTCAGTCAGCGCGACGAAATCCATCGCGAGAGCGGTCGCCAGGAACCGCTCCATCCGCGCCTCGTCCTTGAAGGTCTTGCGGAAGAGGTTGCGCGGGTTCCAGCGCACGAGCACGTTGCCGATGTCGAAGACGACAATCAAGGAGCTTGGTCCTTTGGGGAGAGGATTGAGGACGATGCCCCGCATCGTGCGCTCGCGGCAAGCCGGCTCTCCGAGAGGCCGACCCGCCTCTCTCGTTGACTTTCTGGCCAGTTTTGGCCAGAATATGTCAAAGGAGATCCGATGGCCTCTTACTCGATCGCTAAAGCCAAAGACAACCTGTCGAAACTGATCGATGAGGCGCTCGCGGGCGAAGATGTGACAATCACCCGGCATGGCAAGCCGGTGGTAGAGTTGCGACCGGCGCGCTCGGCCGGCGCGGGACGCTGGTCGCCCGAACTCATTGACGAAATTGCTGCTCGGGCGAAGTCGCTGCCGTCCCTTGGGGAAAGCGCGGCTGATATTGTTCGGCGCATGCGCGACGAGTACCCGTGACAATCTACGCGGATACATCGGTGCTCATTGCCGTCGTCTTCGAAGAGCCTGACTCCGACCGCGTGCGAGAGTGGTTCAGGCGGACGACGCAGGGGATCATCGTGAGCGATCTCGCCCGCCTTGAGTTCCCCGCGGTCGTAATGCGGTCAGCCAGGACCAGACGACTCAATCCACGCGAAGCCTCCGCCGCTCTGACGAGCTTCGATTTGGTCGCCGCGCGATCGCGAAATTTGCGCCACGGTCGAGCCGATTTCGCGGCTGCGGAATTGCTCGTTCGGGATTTCGCGACGAAGCTCAGCGCTCCCGACGCGCTGCATCTGGCGAGCGCCAAGAACGCCGGAGCGATGCTTGCGACGCTTGACGCGCGGCTCGCCGAGGCCGCGCACGGGCAAGGGGTGGAGGTGGCGGAGCTAAGCTAGCGGGGGGAAGGGGGCGCCAATGTCGGAGCTATTGCAGCATTTCGAGCAGTTTCTCGTCTTGTTTGAAAACCTGAAGGCAATCGCTGGCGAACCCGAGCGACTCGCCACATTCTATGGAGAGAGTTCCGCAATCCGCGACGCTGCAACAAAGCTGGAGGAGGCTGCGTTCGAACTCCAGTACGACGCTTTATTGGCACGGTCCGAAGCTGCACAGACCGGTGTCGGCTGGCTTTGAGCAAGCGTGGGAAGAATATCACAAAAAATGGGCCCCTGCCATTGACTACGGTAAAGTGTTCAAAGACTCTGATTTAAGGAATCACTTTCCTTACGATAGGTACTTCGCGGCGGTAAAGGCTAAAATTTTTGAACAAGAGGAGCCCAATCCTGAATGTGACGACTTTTTTGACCCGGGACGGCATGACGGCGGCTTAGCCCTAACTCTGGGAATCGACCATTGGCGCGGCGAGGTGAACAGAGCCAAGGTCATCGCCAACAAATGCCAGATCGCGCTCGACGCGCTTGATTTTGTAAGATTTACGATCGGAATTGACATCAATGGTATTTTCAAACGCTGACGTGAGCTCCCGCCCATCTTCATGCCGCCGGCCGTCGCCAACAAGGATGGCCAAGAGGCGGGAACATTAAGCGATTTGTTAGACAATGCGGTCCGCGCTTACGTTTGCAACGCCCCCGCGGCCGCGATCGCCATGTGTCGCGCGGTTTTGGAAATGGTCATCAAAGAGCATTACGTTAGCGACCCATTGGATAGAACGAAGACAGACAAGTCAGGCAAGAAGCGTGAGAAGGGACTTGGCGAGCTTGTCGTGCTTGCAGAAAAGCGCTTCGAGTGCGTCAGGGCGCTCAAACTCTCAGCACTCAAGGATGCGGGCGATGAGATTCTCCATCGCTACCATCGCCGAGAGCGCCTGAGCGCGTCCGACGAAAAGGCGATCATCGACTACATGCACACCCTCAAGACGCTCATTCAGAGGGTTCAAGGATGACCGACGTACCGGCTTAATTTCGACCGCGCGGCCCATGAGCCGCGCGGAGCCCGCCTCGAACGGTTCTGTCCTCTCAGATCGCGTTCGACTTCATCTGGTCGGCGATGTAGTCGGCCTGACGGATCGCAAGCGTCACGATCGTGAGCGTCGGGTTCTCCGCGCCGCCGGTGGTGAACTGGCTACCGTCCGAGATGAACAAATTCTTGATGTCGTGCGTCTGGCCCCACTTGTTCACCACGCCGTCGCGCGGATTGGCGCTCATTCGGTTCGTGCCGAGGTTGTGCGTCGACGGATAAGGCGGGGTGGGGAAAGTGCGCGTCGCGCCCACCGCCTCATACATCGCCCTCCCCTGCCCGTAGGCATGGTTGCGCATCGCGATGTCGTTCGGGTGGTCGTCGAAATGCACGTCGACGACCGGAAGACCCCATTTGTCCTTCTGGTTGCTGAGCGTGATCCGGTTCGTTTCCTGCGGCATGTCCTCGCCGACGATCCACATCCCGGCCATATTCGAATAGCCATCGAGCGCAGTGGTGAATTCGCGGCCCCAGGCGCCCGGATCGAGGAAAGCGGCCATGAAGGGGATGCCGAGGGAGAGCGTCTCCAATTCGTAGCCGCCGACGAAGCCGCGGCTCGGATCGTTGCGCGCCTCGTCGCGCACGATTCCGGCCATGGTCGTGCCGCGATACATGTGCACCGGCTTGTCGAAGACGGCGTAGACCGACCCGGTCGTGTGACGCATGTAGTTGCGCCCGACCTGGCCTGAGGAATTGGCGAGGCCGTCGCGGAACTTCGCCGAGGCGGAGTTGAGCAGGAGGCGCGGACTCTCGAGCGAATTGCCGGCGACCGACACGATGCGCGCCTTCTGTCGCTCAAGCTTGCCGTCCGCGTCGAAATAGGTCACGCCCGTGACCTTGTCAGAAGCGTCGTGCTCGATCTGGGCGACATGCGACTCCGGGCGGACCTCCATGGCGCCTGTCGCCTCGCCCTTGGGAATTTCGGTGTAGAGCGTCGACCATTTCGCGCCCCACTTGCAGCCCTGGAAGCAGAAGCCGGTCTGATGGCAGAAAGTGCGGCCGTCGCCCTCGACGGAGTTGATCGCCATTCGTCCGGTGTGACACTCCTTGTAGCCGAGCTTGTCGGCGCCGGCCTTGAAGACCTTGAAATTGTTGTTGCCCGGCAGCCCCGGCAGATCGCCCGTGCGGGTGACGCCCATCTTCGCTTCCGCCTTGGCGTAATAGGGTTCGAGCTCTGCGAGCGTCAGCGGCCAGTCGAGAAGATTAGCGCCTGGGATGTGCCCATAAACGGATGCGATCTTGAACTCGTGGTCCTGGAAGCGGAGGGACGCGCCCGCCCAATGGGTCGTCGTTCCGCCGACCGACTTGACGATCCAGGCCGGCAGGTGGGGGAAATTCTTGTGAACTTGCCAGCTGCCGGAGGTCGTGCGCATGTCCGTCCATGCGAGCTGGGCGAAGCTCGACCACTCGTCGTTGATGAACTCCCAGAAGTCGTAGCGCGGGCCCGCTTCGAGCACGACGACTTTGACGCCCTTCTGTGCAAGCTCGTTGCCCAGCGTGCCGCCGCCCGCGCCCGATCCCACGATGACGACGACGCTGTCGTCGTTCAGATCGAATTTCGCTGCCATATCCGTTTCCTCGCCTGAATTCTTGGTTCGCGCGCGCTGTCAGAGCCAGTCGATGTCGTCGAAGCCGCGCTCGATGTATCCGCCTTTGGAGAAGGATTCGCCCTCGTATCCGAAGATCGGCCAGATCTCCTGCTGGTTGTAGAGCGACACGACGAGGCCGGAACGAATGGCCTCGAACATGGGATTGTCGCTCTGCGCCTTCAGCAGCGCGACCCGGTCGGCCTCCCAGCCGCGACCGACATAGCCGCCCGGGCCCGCAGCGCCGTCGAGCGCGGCGACGAACGCCTCGATCTCAGCCTTCGTCACGGGGTCGGCGGCCGCCTTCTCGTCGTAGGTCTTCATCGCAATCGCATAAAAGCGGTCGGGAACCTTGTCGTGCGGGTAGATGTCGCGCGCGACCAGAATCAGGGTCTTCATCGTCTCGGGCTTGAGGCCCTTGACGTCGAGCGCCCAGGCTTCCGACGCATTGAAGAGCGCGCCGGCCGGCGTGATGGCGACCGCGGCGGCGAAGCCGGCCGCCGACCTTTGCAGGAAGCCGCGGCGCGAGAGCCTTTCGGATGCGGTGTCTTTAGCGGTCACGGATGTTTCCTCCTGTCTTTCATTGGCTCACGCGTCCTGCTCCGGGGCTACCGGTAGCGGCCGAGCTTCTGCAGCACTTCGATCTTATATCCGTCCGGATCTTCGACGAAGAAGAACCGCGCGATCTGCTTACCCTCGCTGTTGAACTCGACGATCTTGCGCGGCTTGAGGCCCTCGGCCTCGAAGCGGCGATGCTCCGCGTCAAGGTCGTCGACAATAAAGGCGACATGGCCATAGCCGGCGCCGAGTTCGTAGGGTTCCGAGCGGCCCTTGTTGATCGTCAGTTCGATCTCGAAAGGCGACTCGGGGTTCGAGAGATAAGCGAGCGTGAAGTCGGGGAAATCGAGCCTGTCGGCGACGTCGAGCCCGAAGGCCTTCTTGTAGAAGGCAAGCGACCGCGCCTCGTCCAGCACGCGGATCATCATGTGGATCGCCTTCGCCATCTTGTCCGCTCACGCCAACGGCCACCACCCTCTGGCGACGCACCTGGCGCAATGTTAGCGAGCAGCGACACAGCGCGGGTGTTATCGGCATACTACTCGCCCGGCCGCATTTAGGCGGCTTCGGCGCGCTCGCTCCCGCCCTCGACCCGCCGGGCCTCGATCGCCACGACGCAGATGCATCGCAGGTGGGAAGCGAAGTTAGGAACCTCGCCCCGTAGGAGCAGGATCTCATGATGCAAAGTCGAGATGAAGCGCGGCGCCGTCATTCCTTCGCGCGCTGCGATCTCTTCGAGGATCCCCCAGAACACCTTCTCCAACCGCAGACTCGTGCTCTGGCCGTTCAGCCTGATCGAGCGGGTCTCGAAGGCGTAGCTGTCCGGGGGCAGATTCGCAAAAAGCCGGCACATGTCTCCTCCCTCCGACCGTTTCGCCCCCCGGCGGCGACTGGCCGCCTAAAGCCCCTTCGGCCAGCCATTCCAACTGGCGTCAAGGTCGCTGGGCCGCGCCGGTTTTCTGATCGCCTTTTGTAGGGCGCTCCGGCCCCGCTGTCGAGGCGGAAACGTTGGGTTTGCGACCGCCGTCAGCCGATGCTGGCGAACATGAAAACGGCTCCGCGCTCGCCGGGGGCCCCGCGCAACTTGCAGTCGCCGGCGCTTCTGACGCATTTTGTCCAGCCGTCGCCGCCAGAGCCGGGAGGAAACCATGCAGTTCCATCTCAACGGGTTCAGAATCGGCGATCCGCAAATCTGCGAGCCGGCCGAGCGCGCCGCGACCGAGGCCCCGGACGTTCTTCCCGATAAGGTCGATGTCCTCATCGTCGGATGCGGGCCGACCGGCCTCACGCTCGCGGCGCAGCTCTCAGCCTTTCCCGACATCAGGACCCGGATTGTCGAGCAGAAATCCGGACCGCTCGAGCTTGGCCAGGCGGACGGCGTGGCCTGCCGCACGATGGAGATGTTCGAGGCCTTCGGGTTCAGCGAGCGCGTCCTGAAAGAGGCCTATTGGGTCAACGAGACGTCGTTCTGGAAGCCGGACGACGCCGCGCGCGCCAACATCGTCCGCAGCAGCCGGATTCAGGACGTCGAAGAGGGGCTGTCCGAGTTCCCGCACGTCATTCTGAACCAGGCGCGCGTTCACGATTTCTATCTCGACGTCATGCGCAATTCGCCGATGCGCCTAGCGCCCGATTATTCGCGTCGGCTCGTCGATCTCGCAATCGACGCGTCAATCAAGGACGGAGATCACCCGGTTACGGTCCGCTTCGAACGGCTCGACGCCCCGCACGAAGGGCAGGTCGAGACGGTGAAGGCGAAATTCGTCGTCGGCTGCGACGGCGCCCGCAGCGCCGTGCGCAAGGCGCTTGGCGGAGAGCTGCGGGGGGATTCGGCCAACCAGGCCTGGGGCGTCATGGACGTGCTCGCCGTAACCGACTTCCCCGATGTCCGCCTGAAATCGGCGATCCAGTCGGCCGACGAGGGGAGCGCGCTCATCATTCCACGCGAGGGCGGCTATCTCTTCCGCGTCTATATCGAACTCGACAAGCTCAACGAGAACGAGCGGGTATCGAGCCTCAAAATCACCGCCGACCGCCTCATCGCGGCGGCGCGGCGCATCCTTCGTCCCTATACGCTCGAGCTGAAGGAAATCGCCTGGTGGTCGGTGTACGAGATCGGCCAGCGGCTCTGCGACCGGTTCGACGACCTCGGCGAAGACGCGGCGCAAGGCCGCGCGCCTTGCGTGTTCATCGCCGGCGACGCTTGCCACACGCACAGCCCCAAGGCCGGACAGGGCATGAACGTCTCGATGCAGGACGGCTTCAACCTCGGATGGAAATTGGCCGCCGTTTTGCGCGGACGGGCCGCGCCGGCGCTCCTGCGAACCTATTCGGACGAACGCCGCTGCGTCGCCCAGGAGCTCATCGACTTCGACCGCGAGTGGGCGAAGATGTTCAGCGCGCCGCCGAAGGACCCGATGAAGCCAGACAGCGAAGGCGTCGATCCGGCCGAGTTCCAGAAATATTTCATGAAGCAGTTGCGCTTCACGGCGGGAACGGAGACCCGCTACGCGCCGTCGATCGTCTGCGGCAAGCCGGCCCATCAGCGTCTCGCCGAGGGCTTTCCGATCGGCATGCGCTTTCATTCCGCGCCTGTCGTCAGGCTCGCCGACGCCAAGCCGATGCATCTCGGCCATGCCGCCATGGCGGACGGCCGCTGGCGGATCTACGCGTTCGCCGACGCCGAAGACCCCGCCTCGCCCGCATCGCGCCTGCGGGCGCTCTGCGCCTTCCTCGCCGACTCATCCTATTCGCCGGTCCGGAAGCACACCCCGAAAGGCGCGGACGTCGACTCGGCGATCGACGTCCGGGCGGTGGCCCAGCAGGGCCATCGCGAGCTCGCGCTCGAAGCCATGCCGGCGTTCCTTTTGCCGCGGAAGGGTCGCTACGGGCTCAACGACTACGAGAAGATGTTCTGCCCCGATTTGAAGAACGGCCCCGACATTTTCGACGCGCGAAGAGTCGACCGGAAGAGCGGCGCGCTAGTCGTCGTCCGCCCGGACCAATATGTGGCGCACGTCCTGCCGCTCGACGCCTACGAAGAGCTCACCGCCTTCTTCGCCGGCTTCATGCTGGCCGCTTGAAGCGGGTATCGGTTATCCTCGTTGCGAGGAACGACCCCCCGGGTTAGGCTCTAGCCGCCCGGCGCGCGATACTGGACGTGTTTCTTGAGCGCCGCGTCCACCTCTTCCGGCGTCATCAGCACGACCGTTTTGCTCATGACTGCGCCGCTCAGGTTGGCGGTCACCGAAATCGCGGCGGCCGCGGCGCTGTCGGGAAGATCGAGCACGACGTAAAAGTCATTCTCGCCGAACGCGTAGTACATGGCCTCGAGCTTGCCGCCGACGCTCTCGGCGGCCTTGACGACGGCCGCGCGCCGCGACGCGCCCCCTTCCTTCGCGAACCCCTTTGCGCCGTCGTTCGTATAACTTCCGACAATCATGAATTTGGGCATCTTGTCTTCCTCCCGCGGACCGGCCTATTCGGCGGCCGCGAACCCATCCTGGCCGACCCCGATGGTTTCGACAAGCATGCGGGGCTCCACGACGAAAGCAAAAAGCAAAAGGCGGAAGTCACCTTGGAGTGGCGAGGATCGCCATGGACCGTCCCTCGACGGCGAAGGCCTGACCGGCGTCCGGACAGTCCGTCCAGTCGGACATCGCGCACAGGTCCTCTCCGCGGGGAGCCCATGAGCGCGCGAGCACCTTCCACGGCTGCCGCGACCAGTCGCTAAGATTCGTCACGGTAAAGGGCGTCCAATTCTCGTTGTAGATCACCATCAGGTCGGGCTCGTTCGGCCGGCCCCACCAGATCGCAGCGACTTGGCTCGGGGCGCCTGCCGCAGGTCCTTCCCAAGCATAGCTGAGCCGCCCATCATTGGCGGGATCGCCAGGGCGCGAGCGAGGACCCAGCGCGTAATCGGCGAAGTCGGACTTGCGGAAATGGGTCCAGCGTTTGCGCAAGGCGATCAGCCCGCGCGTCCATTCCGACAGTTCCCGCCCGTAGCTCGGGGCGTTCGGCGAATCTGTGCTGCTTCCGTCCTTCAGACTCCAGTCGATCCAGTTGACGTCGTTGACCGCCGCGTCGCCGGACGTGGATTCCTGATCATAGCTGTTGCGCGCGCCGTCCTGGCCGGCGCCCGACTTGGTTCGGCCGAACTCGTCCCCCTCCTGCAGAAGCGGCGCGCCGTTCGAGGTGAGCAGGAGCCCTAAGAGCAGCTTTTCGCGTTTGCGCCGCAGGTCCTCGTCGCCGCCGCTGTCCCAGCAATTCTGCGAGCCGTCGTTGTCGTTGAAGAGCATGCAATCGCGCAGCGTGTAGCCGTCATGGATCGCGACGAAGTTGATTGACCGCCAGGGCTTGCTGGAGGCCGGCGCGCTGGAATCCGGCACGGCCCCGCGCCCCTCGATGAGCTGCTTGAGGAGGCCCGGGTTGCGGAGGTTGCTTTCCGAAAACTGGCGCGCGTCGTCCCGGTACTTGCCGACCCACTTGGCCCAGCGATTATTGGTCCAGTCCCAGCCCGCGCTGTCCATGAAGTTCCACCATTGGCCGCCCAAGTCCCAGGGCTCGGCGTGCAGGTGCGCGGGTGCGAACCGCGGATCGAGGCCGACCCAGGCTGCGGCGTTCGTGGAGCCGTCGGCGAGCACGCGGGCGAGGTCGAACCGGAAGCCGTCGACGCCGTAGGCTCCGTACCACATGGCGAGCGAGTCCTGGACCAGGCGCTTGGTGAACCGGTCGCCGCCGGAGAAGTCAACGTCGTTGCCAGTTCCGCTGTCGTTGGCGAATCCCCCATTCGCTCCCTCGCGGTAGATTTCGGGGATGTCGTCGCAAAAATCATAGCATTTGTCGGCGAGCCGCCCGTCTTGCACCCAGCTGCCTTCAGCGGTGTGGTTGTAGACGACGTCCATAAAGACCGCGATGCCGCGATCGTGGAACGCCTGCACGAGCTCTTTCAGCTCAATGACTTCCTGTCCCGGTTTTGAGGCGTAGCGAGCCTCGGGCGCAAAGAAGCTCGTCGTCATATAGCCCCAGTGATTGAGCCGTCCCTGGGTCGACGTCGTCTCCTCGTCGTACTGCATGACGGGCATGAGTTCGACGGCGTTGACGCCGAGTTCGGCGAGGTGGTCGATGCCCGCCGTCAGGCCGCCCGGCGTCTTCAGTCCGGCTTGCGCCAGACCGAGATAGGCGCCCCGAGCTTCGGGAGCGAGACCGGCGATCCGCGCCGTGTAGTCCTGAACGTGCAGTTCGTACACGACGAGATCTTCAGGACGGATCGCCACATGGCTCGGCTTGGGATCGGCCGCGTGATCGTAGACCACGCTCTTGCCGCCCCCGGCGTAGACCGGCTGAGCCGTATCGACGAACGGAGTCGATGAGTAGACCGTGGAGTAGCGGACGTCCTGCGTGCGATAGGCGTACGGATCGCCGAGCACGAAGTTCCCGTTGAGCACGGTCCCGAACGGGGCCGGCAAGGACGCCGTCCCGCGCCCGGTGGCGCGATACATGTACATGAGGCCCGGCCCGATCCCGGGACCTCGGACGCGAACGCCCCAGTCGTCATTGCCGCTTCGCGCCATTGGCACTGTGTTCGCCGGCGTGCGGGCGTCCGCCGCGTCATAGAGCAAGAGATCGATCGTTTCCGCCGCAGGGGCGTGGAGTCCGAAGTCGACCCAGCTATCCGGGCGCGGATGGGCTCCATAGTCGATTGCGGGAGGCGCGGCCGTTTCGATCTCGAAGGCGGCGCCGGGATGGGCGCCGAGCAGGGCAGACCCAAGGGCGCCGGCAAGACACTTCAATCGCAAGGTGTACATATCGCTTTCCTCCGCAATGCCTGGACCAGATCGCCTCCCGCTGGCCATCTTGATCCTGACTCGTGAACCAAACGCGGTCCCGCTGCTGGCAGATCAGTCTGCCAGTCGAGCGTGGCGGCCGCTCAGCAATGGAATTGGCGGACGCCGTAGCGGCGCCTCCCTCTTCGCCAAGTTGCCTGATACGCAATCATTTTTCTCTACAGCAAAGCCGTATGTTTTGCTACCAACTGATGCTCAACCGAGGGTGGCGTCTGCGGTAGAACTTTGGCGTCTTACGGCGCCGGCTGCGCCATCGGCGGCTTATGCGCGCCCCGCCTGGTCCCGGTCGAGCGGCAGCTCGGGGACGGGCTTCCCTGTCGCCTTGAAAATAGCGTTCGCCACGGCTGGAGCGATCGGCGGCACCCCAGGTTCGCCAACCCCCGTCGGCGCCTCCGCAGAGGCGACAATGTGAACCTCGACCTTCGGCATCTCGCTCATGCGCAGCGGCTTGTAGGTATCGAAGTTCGCCTGGTCGACCGCGCCGTCGGTGAGCGTGATGGCGTCGTGGAGCGCAGCGCCAAGGCCGAAACCGACGCCGCCCTCCATCTGCGCCCTGATGACGTCCGGATTGACCGCGACGCCGCAATCGACGGCGCAGACGACGCGCTCGACCTTCGCGCCTCCTTCTTTGGTCAGCGAGCACTCCGCGACTTCAGCCACGAAAGTATTGAAGCTCTCGTGCATCGCCACGCCCCGGAAGAGTCCGGCCGTAGGCACGCTTCCCCACCCGGCCTTCTCCGCCGCCAGTTTGAGGACGCCGGCGTGGCGCGGCTTGTTCTTGAGCAGCGCCAGTCGGAAATCCACCGGGTCCTTGCCGACCTTGGCGGCGAGCCGATCCATCATGGTCTCGACAACGAAGGCAGTGTGGGTATGGCCGACCGAACGCCACCACAGCACCGGCACGCCAACTTTCGTCGTGTGGAGTTCGGCGCGCAGGTTGGGAATGGCGTAGGGCATGTCCGACACCCCCTCGACGGATGTGGCGTCGATGCCATCCTTCACGAGGCTCGCGAACGGACTGTCGGCGAGAATCGATTGACCGACGATGCGGTGCCGCCAAGCGATGAGGTTGCCGTCGCTGTCCACGCCCGCGACCACATGGTGGACGTAAAGCGGCCGATAGTAGCCGGCGCGCATGTCGTCCTCGCGTTGCCAAACGAGCTTGACCGGATTGGGCTTGCCCCACGCCTTGGCGGCCATGGCGGCCTCCGCCACGTAGTCAGAATTAGGAACCGCCCTGCGGCCGAACGAGCCGCCCGCGTACCGTGTCTCAATCTCGACCTTTTCCGCCGGCGCGCCAAATATCGAGCCCACGACCATCTGATCGACGGTTTGCAATTGCGAACCGGTCCAGACCTTCACCCGCTCGCCGTCGAACTGGACGGCGGCGTTCATCGGCTCCATGGGCGCATGAGCAAGATAGGGGAAAACGAACTCCGCCTCGACGGTCTGGGTCGCCGTTGCAAGAGCCGCGTCGGCGTCGCCTACGTTGGCCGCGATACGGCCTTGCGTGGCCAAGAGCTTGCGATACTCGGCAAGAAGCTCGCGCGTACCCCGTTTTTCGGCTTTCGATTCGTCCCATTCGACCTTGATCAGCCTCTTGGACTTGAACGCGGGCCAAGTCGAGGTCGCGTAGACCGCGACGCCCTGTGGGACGATCTTCGCATCGAGAAAACCATTCACTGTTCGGGCCGCGCTGGCGTCAACGCTCATCGCCGCGCCGCCGAAACGAGGCGGGTGGATGATCGCGGCGACGACCATTCCATCAAGATGGACGTCCTGGGTGTAGATCGGCGCGCCGGTGATCTTGGCGTCGGTGTCGAGCCGCTTGAAGCTTTTGCCGATATGGACGAAGTCGGCGGGATCCTTGAGCGCTGCGTCCTTTGGCGCGTCGAGCGACGCCGCCCGCTCGGCGAACTCCCCGAAGGTTCCGTTGCGGCCGGATTTGTGCGAGAGGACCCCGCCCGAAACCACGATTTCGCTGGCGGGAACGTCCCACGCCGCCGCTGCGGCGGAAACCAGCATGGCGCGCGCGACGGCCCCCGCCTTGCGATACTGGGTGAAGGAATTGGCGATCGACGTCGAGCCGCCGGTGCCTTGCACGCCGAAGAACAAGTTCTTGTATTTCGAAGCATCCGCCGGCGCGAACTCGGCGCGCATTTGCCTCCAGTCGGCGTCGAGTTCCTCGGCGACCAGGGTGGAGAGCCCGGTCGCGATCCCCTGTCCCTTGTCGAGGTGCTTGACGACCACGGTCACGGTGTTGTCGGGCGCGATGCGCAGGAACGGGTTCGGCGCAAACGTCGTTGCGCCGGCGCGCGCGGGGCCGACCGGGAGTTCGAGGCCGATGACGAGACCCGCCCCGGCTCCAGCAGCGATTTTGACGAAAGTCCGGCGCGAGAGCTGAACGGTCATGGCGCTCATCCCTTCATGATTTCGGCGGCGCGGTGGATGCCCGCGCGGATGCGGTGGTAGGTCGCGCAACGACAGACGTTGCCGTCCATCGCGTCATTGATGTCGGCGTCGCTTGGCGCGGCGTTCTGCCCAAGCAGCGCGGTCGCGGACATAATTTGCCCGGACTGGCAGTAACCGCATTGCGGGACGTCGAGCTCGCGCCAGGCGGCCTGCACGGCTTCCGCCGCCTTCCCGCTCAGTCCCTCGATCGTCACGATCGTCATCCCAGCCGCGTCGGCCACGCTCGTTTGACAAGAGCGAATGGGCAAACCGTTGGCGTGGACGGTGCACGCGCCGCACAAGGCTTCGCCGCAGCCGAACTTGGTCCCGGTGAGCTTCAACTCGTCGCGCAGCACCCAAAGCAGCGGCGTGTCCGCGTCGGCATCGCTGCGCATTTGCTTGCCGTTCACGTTGATGTCGAAGGCCATGCTGCGATCCTCCGGAAAGCCGGGGGATGAGATTGCGTCTGCATCTTGGCGTGAAAGAGGCGGCTCGGGCGATATGTCCAACTCAGAATCGAGGCCGGTGGTTAGCCGTGCGGCACGAGCACCGCTGCCCCTTCCAGCCGCCCCGAGCGCAGATCGTCCAGCGCCTCGTTCGCGCGCTCGAGCGCATAGCGCGTCGTCGTCGTGCGCACCGGCACGCGCGGGGCGAGCGCGAGGAACTCGTCGCCGTCGGCGCGCGTCAGGTTCGCGACCGAGACGACGCTCCGCTCCTCCCATAACAAGCGATAGGGGAAGGACGGGATGTCGCTCATGTGGATGCCGCCGCAGACGACGCGCCCGCCCTTCTTCACCGTGGCGAGCGCGGCCGGCACGAGCGCGCCGACCGGCGCGAACAGGATCGCCGCGTCAAGGGGGACGGGGGGCGTCTCATCCGACCCGCCGGCCCATTCGGCGCCCATCGACCGGGCGAAGGCCTGGCCTGCGGCGTCGCCGGGCTTGGTGAAGCCGAAGACCCGCCGGCCCTGCCAGCGGCACACCTGGGAGATAATGTGCGCCGCGGCGCCGAAGCCGTAGACGCCGATCGTATCCACGTCGCCCGCGGCTTTCAGCGACCGCCAGCCGATGAGGCCGGCGCACATGAGCGGCGCCGCCTTAACCGGATCGAGGCTTTCGTCGAGCCGGAAGGCGTAGGCCGCGTCGGCCATGGCGTGGGTGGCGAAGCCGCCGTCGCGTGTATAGCCGGTGAAGAGCGGGAAATCGCACAGGTTCTCGCGGCGGCTCAGGCAATAGGGGCAATGGCCGCAGGCATGGCCGAGCCAGGGGACGCCGACCCGCTCGCCGATGTCGAATTCGACGCCCACGCCCCTGGCTTCCACCCGCCCCACGATCTCGTGGCCGGGAACGACCGGCAGTTTGGGGTCCGGCAGTTCCCCGTCCACGACATGCAGGTCGGTCCGGCAGACCCCGCAGGCTTCGATCCTGACGCGGATCTGGCCTGGCCCGGGCTCGGGCTCCGGCCTTTGCTCCATCGCCAGCCGCTCGTGCGGCCAGCGCAAGACCATCGCGCGCATCGGGGCATGCTAGAGCCAAATGCGCTGTTCGGGAAATCGTCGAAACGGCGCGGCGGCGTTCAAAACACGTAACGAAGAAGGGCCGGGATGTCCCGGCCCCCTTTCACGAAGCTCCGCGCAACCGCGCTCAGTAGTCGTGGTGATAGTGGCGATGATGATAGGGATAGTAAGCGTAGTGGTGGTGGCGATGGCCGGTCATCTGGTTGCCGATCACCGCGCCGCCGACCCCTCCGACGACCGCGCCGACCGGTCCGCCAACCGCCGCGCCCGCGACCGCGCCGGCGACGCCGCCGCCCACCGTGCCTGTTTCGTCGGCAAGCGCTGGCGCGGAAGCCGCGCCTAACAACAAAGCGGATGCGAGAAAAAGAACCCCTCGGGACATCAGGACCTCCTGTCGTACCGGCGGCGCCGTTGAAGAGGCGCAGCCAACCGGACATGAACGTTCGGCGTCGACCGTTGTTCCTTAGCGTCGCTTTCGTCGAGCTTCCCTTCGGGGCACGCCATTCTTGAAACGCTGGTTAAGCGTTGGAGGACGGTCAACGGACCCGATGACAATTCCTTGTCTTTTTCAGAAACCTCATTTATCGTCTCCTTCTTGAGGGGTCGCAAAGGCAACCTGAGGTTCGACTGCGAAAGGCGGATTGTATAGATATATATATTATATATACAATATGAGATAGTATTTACGGGGAAGGTTGCGTTTGACGGTTTGAACTTTTTGACAGTTTTTGGCGCCTAAGTCATTGAAAACGCCTTGACGCCGCCAGAACCGCACGGGCTGGCCCTACCGGCGCCCCCGGGGGACCGCATGGATGTTGCCAAGCAGCCTGACCAAGCGCCGCCGGTCGAGGGTCTCCTCGAAACCTCCCTCTACGCCCGCGACCTCAACCGGACCTCGGCGTTCTACCGCGATCTGTTCGGCTTCAAGACGCTCGTCGATTCGCCGCGGCTGGTCGCGTTCGAAGTCGCGGCGCGGCATGTGCTACTCGTGTTCCAGGCCGGCTCCACCGAGGCGGACGTGGTCGACCCGCGCGGCGTGATCCCCGGGCACGACGGGCAGGGGCGGCTGCACCTGGCCCTTTCCATCGCGAGCGGCGCTCTCGACGCCTGGCGCGCGCGCTTGGCCGACAAGGGGGTCCGCATCGTCGGCGAGTACCGCTGGCCGAGGGGCGGGTCGAGCCTCTACTTCCGCGATCCCGACGGCGCGCTCATCGAACTCGCCACACCGGGCCTGTGGTGGCCGCGCTAGCAGCGCGCCGCCTTTACGCCCGCCCCGTAACATGGCACGCCTTGATGCGAACGGCCCAAGGGAGGCGCGGCATCATGAATTCGCTTGGCGTCGCGGTTATCGTGGGCCTGCTCATCGCAGCGAGCGGCTTCATCGGCCTTTTGCTGCAGAGATGGCTCGCCGAGTGGCATACCGCCGAGCGCTCACGCGACATGATCGGCGGGGTGGTCGGGCTGCTCACGCTCTTGCTCGCCGTGAACCTCGCCCTCCTGATCTGGACGGCCTACGGCGTCTACAGCACCCAGCAGACGGAATTGCAGACCCTTGCGGCGCGGGCGCTGGAGTTCGACCTCGAAATGCGCCAGTACGGGCCGGAGGGCGACAAAGGCCGCGAGCTCCTGCGGCGCGATCTCGTGTGGGCGCACGAGCAGTTCTGGGGCGACGACACATCGCGCGCCGAGGCCTACGACGCCTCCTACAAGGCGATGGGTGATTTGATGAAGTTCTTCGACGGCCTCGAGCCGAAGGGTCCGGGGCAGACGGAGTTGCTCGCCGCAGCGCGCGCCAACTACCACTTCATCGGCGAACAGCGCATCCTCATGTCGATGCAGGCGGCGACGCCGGTCGCCTGGCCGCTCGTCTATGCGGTGACCTTCTGGTCGTGCCTGATGTTCGCCGGCATGGGGCTGCTCTCCAAGCTCAGCCCCATGACGGCGACCATGCTCGTCCTCGGCGCCGCCTCGATCGCGATCGCGATCTTCGTTATCCTAGAATTCAACAAGCCCTACACGAGCTCGATTCGGGTATCGCCGGCGCCGCTCGAACAGGCGATCGTCGAGCTCGACCAGCCGGGGCCGGGAGAAGCCGGCGCTTCACAATGACGAAGGAGGCCCGTCGATGGCGCACTACCGCATACTCAGCGACGACGAGACCACGGCGGCGCTCAAGGACCTGCCGGACTGGTCCTTGAAACCGCCGAACATCAAAGCGACCTTTGCGCTGAAATCGTTCCGCGACGCGATCGCCTTCATTGTCGAGATCGCGATCGAAGCCGAGATGATGAACCATCATCCCGAGTTCAAGAATTCCTACAACATCGTGTCCTTCTCGTTCTGCACCCACGACGCGGGCATGAAGATCACGGACCTCGACATCGAGACGGCGCAGAAGATCAGCGCCCTCGCCAAGCGCTTCCAGGGCATGGCTTAAGGTCTGCCGAAGAGGCCGGCGCCGCGAGAGCGCGCTTCGTCAGTGCGCGAGCGCGGAAACATCGCCCGTGATGATGTTCTCGACCTCGGCAACCGAAGTCTCCTTCGGGTCGATGTCGTCGGCGACGATCTTGCCGCGCCGCATGACGACGATGCGGTCGACCACCTGGAACACGTGATGGATGTTGTGGGCGATGAAGATGCAGGAATGACCGGAGTCGCGCGCGTTGCGCACGAAGCGCAGCACGCCCTGGGTCTCCGCGACGCCAAGGTTGTTGGTCGGCTCGTCGAGGATGATGAGGTCGGCGTCGAAATACATCGCGCGCGCGATGGCGACCGCCTGGCGCTCGCCGCCCGACAGCGAGGCGATCGGCGTTGAGGCGGGGATCGCCTTGCCGATGCCGACGCGGCGCAGGAGGTCGCCGGCGACCGCCTCCATGAGCGCCGTGTCCATCCGGTTGAAGATGCGCGGGCCCTTGATTGGCTCCCGCCCGAGGAAGAGATTGCGGGCAATCGAAAGCTGCGTGACGAGCGCCGAATCCTGGTAGATCGTCTCGATGCCTTGTGCGATGGCGTCGGTCGTGCTTCGTATCTCGACTTTCTTCCCCCGTACGTAGATGTCGCCGCTCGTCGCGTGCAGGGCGCCCGACAGCACCTTGATGAGGGTCGATTTGCCGGCCCCGTTGTCGCCAAGCAGCCCCACGATCTCCTGTCGCCGGACCTCGAAGTTGACGTCGTCCAGCGCCTGCACCGGGCCGAAGAACTTGTTGATGTGCTGCATGCGGACGAGCGGCTCGGACATCGCGGTTATGTTCCCGCCTGGTGCCGGCGCTCGAGCCACGAGTGGAGCGCCATCATGCCGAGGATGATCGCGCCGATGAAGATGTTGTAGGCGAGGCCGGGCACGCCGATCAGCACGATGCCGTTGCGCATGACGCGCAGGATGAGGATGCCGAGCACGGTTCCGACGATCGTGCCCCGGCCGCCGGTGAGCGCCGTGCCGCCGATGACGACCATGGCGATGACTTCGAGTTCGTAACCGGTCCCGCTGTTCGGATTGGCGGCGGAGGTGCGGATCGAGCTGATGATCCCGGCGAAGGCCGACATCACTGCGGTGAGGATGAAAAGAGCGACCTTGACGGCGTTGATGTCGACGCCGCGCGCCCTCGCGGCGACCGCGTTGCCGCCTGTCGCCTGGATCCAGTTGCCGTATTTCGACTGAGTCAGCAGATAGCCAAGCGCGGCCGCCGCAACGACGAACCAGAAGAGCGACGCATAGACCCTGAACGGGCCGGCATAGAAATCGCCAACGAGAATCTTGGCAAGCTGCTGGCCGCCCGCGCTCCATTTGCGCTGCGGAAACCCATCGGTGACGAAGAGCGCCGTTCCGCGGACGACGAGCAGCATACCGAGCGTGACGAGGAACGAGGGGATTTTCAGCCGCGTCACGAAGAGGCCGTTGACGAGGCCGATGAGCGCGGAGACGACGAGGGCCGCAAAAAACGCGACGCCGAGCGAGGTGACGCCCTGGTTGTAGAGCGTCCACATCAGGACGGGAGCAAAGCCAAAGAGCGAGCCTACCGAGAGGTCGAATTCGCCAGCAGTCATGAGCAGCGTCATCGCGAGCGCGATGAGGCCGAGCTCGACCGTAAACGTCAGGGTGTTGCTGATGTTGAGCGGCGACAAAAAATCTGGATTGATGAAGGCGAAGACGGCGAGCTCGACCATGAGCAGCACGAACGGGCCGAATTCCGGCGCGGAGATCGCGCTGCGCAGAAGCGAGGGCTTCTGCGTGCGCGACAATTCCAGTTGGTTTATCGAGGGCCTGGCGTCAGCCAAAGGATAATGTCCCGAGAAGGACGCCGCGGGGTCCTTCTTCCTTTGCTGGAGACTTTTTGCGCTCGTTTTTGAGCGATTTGGAGAATGATAGCAAAGGCGAGGGCGCTTATTTACCCGACAGGATCTTGTCGTACACCGGCGCCGTGTCCTTTCCGTAGAGCGCGCCGACGTAGATGTTGAACCCGGGCGGGATGCCGTTTGTGGCGAGATTGGCGAAGGAGAGCGCGAGGTAGCTCGTCGCCTGAGGATCTTGCCATTCGCCGGCGTTGACGTAACCTTCCATCACCTCGCCCGTCGTGTCGCGCGAATTACCCCAGCCGACCACCGGAATCTCGCCGGGCTTGACGCCAACCTGGTCGAAGACGCGCTTGATCGAGCCGGTCACGAGATCGCCAAGCCCGATGATCGCCTTGATCTTCTTTCGGTTGGCGGTGAGGTAGTCGGTCATGCGCGAAATGACATTGGCCTGGTCGAGGGTGTTGTCGGTGACTTCCCAGGTGATGTTGAGCGGCTTGAAAACCGTCGCGATCGCCTGCTCCTCGACAACGCCATAGCTTGCGCCGGGAACTTCGACCGGCATCCAGACGAAATCGCCGGACTTCACCAGGTTGTGGTCGACGAGATACTGCGCCTACCCCTTTCCAACGGTCGCAAGATCGACGCCGACATAGGCGTTGAAATTGACTTTGGAATCCGGGGTGTTGAAGTTGATGACCGGAATGCCGGCGGCGCGCGCCTCCTTCACGACGTCCACGAGGCTGCCCGGATCGGGGCTGGTTGTGACGATGGCGTCCGCCTTGGCCGCGATGGCGGCGCGAATGGCCTCCTGCTGCGAGGGAACGTCGCCGTTGTGGAAAGAGGTTTTCACCGTCTGTCCGGTGTCCTTCGCCCACATATTGGCGCCCGCCAAAACGTAGGTCCACACCGGGTCGGCGGGCGAGCAGTGCGAGATCCAGTAGAAGGTCTTCGCCTGCGCCGCCAAAGGCAGCGCAAGGGCGATCAGCGCGAGGGTCAGGAACCGCGTAAGCGCCTTTAGCATGGACGTCCTCCCGGGATTGAGCCGGCGTCAGCGCCGGTTTTATGATCGTCTCAAGGTGGCATATCGATGCGAGACCGGCAAGGACGCGGGTCGGCCATCGAAGAGGGCCGCCTCATTCTCGAGCGTGCGCACGGGGCCGCTCGATGTCCGAGTCTGAGCCTCCTCTAAGAATTCGACGCTCAGAGCCACAATGGCGCCGCACGCGGCGGCCTCCCCCGCAATTCATCCTCCCGCCAAAATGCGCCCGCGCCGGGAACAAGTGGCCGGCTTGCCGGATTTACCTGGGCAATCCTCCGAGGAGATCGAATTATGGGGAATTCCTCCCAGGGCCGTCCATTTGGGAGCGGCGCAACGCCGGGCGCGCGATCTGAAACCGGCACGACCGCGCCGTCCACGGCTTTTACGGGGTCCGAATCGGATCCTGGCAAAACCAGCGACAACGAAACAAAGGCGACCGCGGGCCCCTCCGTCGAGGCGCTGAAGGAGGGGCTTCGAGAAACGGCGCGCGCCGCCGGCGGGGTCATCCGAGACCAGGCGACGCAACTGGCGCAGGATATCGGACACGAGCTCCGCAAGACCGGGGAACGGCAGATATCCAGCGGGGCCGAGGCCATCCGCCAGTTCGCCCGGGCCATCGACAACGCCGCCAACGAGCTCGAAGAGCAATCCCCGACCATCGCGCGCTCCGTCCATGAGGCCGCCAGCCGAGTGAACCGCCTCTCGGACAACCTCGGCAACCGCGACATTGCGGAGCTGATCGATTCGGCGACGCGTCTCGCCCGGACGCAGCCGGTCCTGTTCCTCGGCGGATCGGTCGTCGCCGGTTTCGCGATGGCGCGGTTTCTCAAGAGCAGCGGGCGTAACCGCTCCGGCGCGGAAACGGGCTACGCGAGCAGGAGTTATGAACAAACCAGTCAGCCGACTTTCTAAGCAGGAGGGACCATGGCGGTCAGAGCGAGGGCGCGCCCGATCGTATCGGTGATGACGAGTGTCGCTTCGGACGTCGGCTATCTCATTCGGACGGAGTTCCGCTTGGCGCGCGCGGAGCTCGGCGAGAAGCTGTCTGAGGTCTCCAACGCGGCCATTTTTATGGGCGTTGGGGCGGCGCTCGCGCTGAGCGGGTTGATCGTGCTTCTGTTTTGCATCGCGACCTGGATCTCCGTGTGGGGCCTGTTCTACGGGTGGGCCCTTTTGATCGTCAGCCTCGTCGCGATCGCGCTCGGAGGGATCGCCGCGCTCATCGGCGTGAACAAGATCAGGTCCGCGGAGTTGGTCCCCGAGCGGACTCTTGAGCAGGTGCGCGAAGACTACGCGGTAGCAAAGGAGCACATGGGATGACATCGCAGCACGGGAGCGCGACGTCCTCGCGGCGCGAAGGCCCGACAGCGCTTCATTACGAGAGGGAGGCGGAGCAGACCCGCCGTCGGCTTGCTGAAAACCTGGACGAGCTCAGCGAACGGCTGACGCCGGGCCAGGTGGTCGATGAACTCTTGACCTATTCACGCGCCGGAGGAGGGTCCTTTATGCGCGCCTTCAGCAACGCCGTTAAAGAAAACCCGATTCCCGCCTTGCTTATCGGCGCCGGCTGCATGCTGTTTTTGTCCGAGAAGATGGGCGGCCGGGTGCTGCCCCGCGGCGCCGGCGTCCGGGCCGCCCGCCATGACGAGGATGAGTCGCGCACCGGCTTCCCAAGCACGACCGCGCGCGTCTCCGACGCAGCAAGCGCAGCGCGCGCGTCGACCTCGAACGTGGCCGGGCGGGTCGGCGAATCCGCTCAAAAAATGATGAGAGACGCTGCGGGCTCCACCGCGTCGGCGGCGCGATCGGCGGCCGAGTCGGTTCAATCTGGAATGCGGAGCGTTTCCGACCGGGCGGCGCAGCACGCTGCGGACGTGACGGAGACCGTGCGACAGGCCGCGGCCTCCGTCACCGACACAGTCGCCGGCGCGACCGACGCGGTCCGCTCGAAGACCAATGATCTGCGGGAGCAGGCGACAGGCACAGTGAGCCAGCTTACCCGCGGCGCCCAGAACGTTGCGGGAAGCATTCGCCAATATTCGTCCTCGTACGGCGGACGCATTTCCGAAACGGCGGGCCGAACCAGGAGGCAAGCGACGGACATGGCTCGCCACAGCAGGCAGACCGCGACCTCATTGATCAGCGAACAGCCGCTGCTGTGCGCCGCGGTCGGCGTGGCGGTCGGCGCGGCGATCGCCAGCATGCTTCCGCCGACGGAGACCGAAGACCAATGGATGGGCGAGGCAAGCGACGCCGTCAAAGGCGCCGCCGGCGAGGCGGCTTCCGAAGGCTTCGAACATGCCAAGGACGTGGCCGGCGCGGCCGTCGAACGCGCGACAGAGGCGGCCAAACGAGGAGCGATAACTGGCGGAGCGCAGGAGGCTGCCCGCAGTTTGGCCGAAGGCATTCGGGAGGCGACCAGCGAGCCCACGCCGATCGGCGGCAGTGAGCAAAGTCCAGTCTCCGGCGGCTGGCGTGGATCGTCGCAGGAGCGTCCGCTTTCCGGAGCGGGACCCCAAGAGTTCCCGGTCTCCAGCAGCCGCTAAAGCCCAAAGCAAATGCGGGGGCGAGGCTTGGTTTGGCCGCTTCTGGCCTATGGAGCGCTCGCCGCCATTGCGGTCGCCCGCCGGGGCGGCGGAGGGGCGTCTCGAGAAGCGGGCTCTGTTCAGCGCGAGCAGAGGCCGGCCTCGCCGCGACGTCTGGACGATCGACAGCGCAGGAATGGTCGCGTCGCCAGCGAGAAGGCCGAGCGGCGTGGTCAACGCAAGCCTGGCCGTCGAGCGGACGCGCCCTGGCGCATCCCGTGGGCTGGCTGGAAGGACATCCTCCGGCGCGTTTACAGTGGGATCAGCGAGAATCGCCTACTCGCGGTCGCCGCCGGCGTCGTTTTCTACGCGATCCTTGCTCTCTTTCCGGCCCTGGCCGCGTTCGTGTCGCTCTACGGGCTTTTCGCGGACACGCAGACGATCGACTCGACTCTCTCGATCCTTTCGGGAGTTCTCCCCGGCGGCGCCATGCAGATTCTTCATGAGGAACTGCAGCGCCTGTTGAACAAAGGTTCGAGTCTCGGTTTCGGTTTTGCGATCGGCCTCATCTTGGCCCTGTGGAGCGCCAACTCCGGCGTGATGGCCGTCATCGATGCGCTCAATGTCGCCTATGACGAGAAGGAGACGCGCAACTATCTTCGCCTCTATCTGCTGTCGTTCGCGTTCACGCTCGGCGCAATCGCGGCGCTCATGCTGGGGCTCGGGGCGGTTGTGGTCGCGCCGATCCTGCTCAATTATCTCGGTCTTGGCGGCGTCGCGAGCACGCTGGTCAGCGTCTTTCGCTGGCCGGCGCTTGTGTTGATCATGATTGTCGGACTCGCGGTCCTCTACCGCTACGCCCCGAACCGCCGAGAGCCGCGCTGGGTCTGGCTTTCCGTCGGCAGCGTTTTTGCCTCCCTCGTCTGGCTCATCGCGTCCGTGCTTTTTTCCTGGTACATCGGCAACTTCGGAACGTACAACGTCACCTACGGCTCGCTCGGCGCCGCCGTCGGCATGATGGTGTGGATGTGGATCTCGATGATCGTGGTGCTGGTGGGCGCGCAGCTGAACGCGGAAATCGAGCGCCAGACCGGGCGGGACATGACCTCGGGGGCGACCAGCAAATAGGGGAGCACAAGGCGCACGCATCCATCGTCGCCGCGCGGGTCAGAAGCAAATGTTCGGATTGGATGCAAAACGATGTAACGTATGCCATGTTGGGATGTGATGAAGAGGAAGGGAGCGAGTTCGGCCCTGATGGACTGTCTTGGGACCATCTTGATGGCTGTCCGGCAAGGAAGCAAAGGTCATGCGTAAGCCCTCTTTACGCCAGCCGCCGCAAGCAGAGCGGAATGACGCCAACACGCTGGAAGACGCGCAGACCCGAGCGACATTGGGGGCGTCTGATCAGGGTCTTCGCCTGGGACGCGCTTTCGCCTCGATCAGGGATCCCGCCACCCGCCAAGCGGTCGTTGACCTCGTCGAGGCGCTGTCGAAAGCGGCAATGAAACCCGCAACCCTAGGCTAATTCTTTCCTGGCCTTTGCCCATTGCTCTGCGCGATCTGTCGGGACATGATGTTGAGGACTTCGCCTTCGTCCGCGACCCGGTCGAAGCGGTCCTGGACGCCGAGCGCGTGAAACGCGTCGTGGAGGTACGAGCCCCTTGGCGGGCACACGCGTCGATCATAGCCGCTCCATGCGACCGCCTCGCTCCATAAGTGCAGCATCGCAGCGCCCTGCAACGCCTCTTCGACTTCGCGCTTGGATGCGGGCGCGAACGGTTTCCAGAACTGCTCCGGCTCGATCGGGTAGCAGACGCGAGGATCAAGCGCCCTGTCGTAGAGGCCGTGCTTCTTTAGAACCGGCGTCAAGAGAAAGGGACCGAGCGAGCCCCAAGTCTGATCGACGTCCGCGGCGGCTTCGGCGCTTGCGACGAGTTCGGCGAGCGCCGGCTCCGACGCCGGCAGACGAAGCACCGCGTTGTTGATGAGCTTCGACGAGACCGCGTCGGCCTGGCGGCAAAAGACGTAGTCGCGCTCGGCGAAAAAAGGCCGATTGAGACAGATCAGGTCGGTGTCGACCCAGCAGCGCCCGGTCTTCTGGATCATCCGGTAGCGGAAGAGGTCGGCGAAGGTCGCGACCGACGGCTTGCCGTCCACCCGATAGCGTTCAAGCAGCGTTTCGTCGCGGCAGATTCGCCGCGCGTCCTCGCGAAGGACGCCGGGCGGCAGCTCGATCTCGTCGTCGTAGCTGTAGACGATGAGGCGGGCGCCGGCGCGCGCAAACGATGCGAGGCAGGCGTAGGCGAAGGGATTGAGTTCGCCGCGCCAGAAGGAGGCGAATTCGCCCGGCGCGCTTGCATCCGTCATGCAAATTCCACCGCGGTTCGCGCCGGCCTCCTCACTCGATCCTGGCGAGCACGTTGCGCCCCGCGTCCTCCCAGTCGCCGAAGAAAGTCTCGGTGGTCAGGTCGCCGCGCGCGGCGAACTCGCAATAGATGTCGAAGATCCAACTCGCATGGACGTCGTCGAGCAGGAGATGGCGGCCTTTCTCGCCCTTCGACATGCGAATGCAATTGGCGATGTCCGAGTAGCAGACCTCGCTCGTATGGCCCCCGTCCACGCAGAGAAGGTCGAAGCTAAGTTTGTCGATTTGCCCGGCGAGCCAAGGCAGCACCTCGAGCGAATCTCCGGGGAAAAGATGGACCCGGCCGGGAAACTCGCCCTTGAGGAAGTCGACACATTCGGCGGTGTAGGCATGGCTCACAATGTCGACGCCGTAGTACTGAAGCCTGTGATTGCACGAGAGCGCGAGCAGCGCGCCGTGGCCGGCGTTGACGCCGACCTCGAGCATCCGCTCCTTGAAGCGCGCCGCCCGCCAGACGTTGCGGCGCGCCGGGGCGAGGCTTTCGTGCGGACCGCGCCCGGCGAAACTCCTGTCCTCGTCGGGGTAAAAGATGTTGCCCTCGAGAACCTCGCCGGTTCGCTCGACGATGGCGTTGAGCCTTGCGAGGCGTTGCCGGAAAGCGGGCGAGAGAACCTCGCCGAGCGTGTCGCGACGGATCGTGTAGTCGGGGATCTCAGACGGGGGAACGGGCTTGCCCGGTATGAGTTTGCGTCCGTTCATGGCGACATTACACTTGACATAATGAACCGCCTATGGTAGTGCCGCGGTCGTAAAGGAAAACTGCCGTGGCCAATCCAGCGTTCAACGAACCTCGTTTTCAGGATGAGCAAGCCGCCTTCGACTATGTCGAGAGCGTGCTTTGGCCAAACGGACCAGTTTGCCCGCACTGTGGCAACGCCCATCCGAACCGTATTCGCCAGCTTAAGGGCAAAACTACCCGTATCGGCCTTCGCGCTTGCTATGAATGCAAAGGCCATTTCACTGTGCGGCAAGGAACTATTTTCGAGAGTTCTCATCTACCCTTGCATCTTTGGCTCCAGGTCATGCACCTGATGTGCGCCAGCAAGAAAGGCGTCTCGACTAATCAGGTCCAGCGGATGCTTCGATGCAGCATGAAAACCGCTTGGTTTCTTACTCACCGCATCCGTGAAGCTATGCGGGATGGCGAGCTTTACCCTATGGGCGGCCCCAGCACTCCCGTTGAGGCGGACGAAACTTTCTTTGGCCGGAAAGAAGGGTCGGACATCAAGCAAGGAGATATGGCCATAAGAATGCGATCCTCACTCTGGTTGAGCGCCGAGGCCGCGCGCGTTCTTTCCACGTTGAGAGCGTTAAGAAAGAAAACATCGCGCCGATTGTTCGCGAGAACATTAAGCGAGAAGCGCACCTTATGACCGATGAGGCTAACTATTACACCAAACTCGGCAAAGAGTTTGCGGCTCACGGCAAGGTTGACCACTCGCGCGAAGAATGGGCCTACCATGAGCGCATGACGGGAGATCTCATCACCGTCAACACCGCAGAAGGTTTCTTCTCCATTTTCAAACGCGGCATGATCGGTGTCTACCAACACTGCGGCGAGCAGCACCTTCACCGCTACCTTGCCGAGTTCGATTTCCGCTACAGCCATCGTGTCAAGCTCGGATATGACGACGTTGCCCGCGCGGATCGCGCATTGCTCGGCGTCAAAGGCAAGCGGCTCACTTACGAAACGACTACGCAAGGCTAGAAGCCCCAATCGTCGGAACTGGGAAACCGAATGAAGAAACCGAAGCAACCGCGTCCGCCAAAGCTAACGGACGCGGAACGACAGAGGCGATTTGTCGATGTGGCCAAGAAGGTCGAAGCCTCAGAGAATATCGAGGATTTTGACAAAACGTTTGCGAAGTTAAAGCTCAGGACAAACATTCCTTCTAAGCCTTCGTCTTAGGGCAGCGATAATCGCCCATCGCGTCCGCCGATTAGCTCTTCCCTAAAATTCACTAGCGACGCGTCGTCTATAATAGTCTGTTTCATGGCTATCTTATGAACGTAGTAGGGTGGGGTCGGCCGGACCGACAACAGCTTTGGTCGTTGGTTGCGTCGGATGGGTTACGTAGCCTGACTGCATACGGAATACTGCATAGGCGAGCGTGTCTGCTGCGGCGACGGGCAAGCATGTTTTCTTATCGCCGAACGCAATGAAGCCAAGCATGTTCTTATATTGAGGCCGAAGAACGTCTCTTACGTCTCCAAAGACACGCAAATCCGACGCATTTCTATGACCTTCCTCTAATACGTTAAGAGGCCACTCCGGTTTATTGTCTCGCACGAAAACAAGGCTTTTCCACAATGAGCACCTGATTGCGAGTCCGTATCTCGTGTCGGGACGCACCTTCCTAGGACATTGTGATTTATATATAAGTTCATAGCGCCGGTTTGGTAGTACTACGGCCGTGCCAAACGGCAGATTATTGTCTGCTATCTGTAAGAAGCGTGAGTTGAATTGAGCGCGCCTCTTTTGCGGCCAATTCTTAAAGTCACCCTTTCTTTGACGCCAATCCTTGGCGTGATATGAGCGCACATTGTAGTCACGCAAAAGGTGCGATAGATCCGATTCGTACGCATTCCATTGCGCCACCGTGGCGATAAACCCGGCAACTATTGTAAGTCCGATTGCGCGCCGTGGGTACCGCTTTCATCGAAGTACGCGGTCATGACCATGAACGGTCGCCTTGTGTCTTGATCGCGATACATGGACGCATTGAGGGAATCAAAGCTCCCGGTCGCTCGGAGGAGTGCGCCCATTTATAGCGCCTCCCGGCGGAAAAAGATATGGGAAGCGTAATGTCGCCCCGTTCATAGACAGCTTGCCCCCGGCATGGATCGGGATAGCATCTAAGCCAAGACGGCTCGCATGACACTATTAGAAACCGTGCGCCGCGTTGAACGAAACGATCGAGACGCTGGGCGCGTAGGCATGAGGCCAGAGTAGGCGCTTTGGAGTCGTTCGAGTCGCGATTACCACGCGCGGAAGGCCCGCTCGACCCACCTAAGGAAGGCTGCGCGGCGGGGCGGCTTCACAAAGTCCATACCGTAAATTGCAAAATACTCGAATCGGCCCTTCGGATCGATCAGCGCGCCTATGTTGTCTCTAACAAACCGTCGCGGAGGATCGTGCTTGGCCGTCACGTCGCGACGGGGCTCGCCGTATGTGCAGACCGCGGCGATCCGCTTTAGGTTCCATAGGTTGGGGTGGAAATGGCGATCTTTGTCAACCACTGTCGATACCCCAGGCAGGAAGACGCGCTGGAAATATCCCTGCATAATCGCGGGCAGCCCGTCGAACCAGACCGGATAGGCCAGGACCAGCGCCTCCGCGGCGCGCAGACGCGCAACGTAGTCTTCGACCCCGCGTGTGTTGGCGCCGACGTCCACGTAGCTCATCAGCTGCTTGCGCGAGAGAACCGGATCGAATTTTTCTGCATAGAGGTCCAAATCGTCGACCTCATGCCCGCCGGCGCGCAAGGTTTGGACGACGCGCGCGTGGATCGCGGACAGGAAACTCGTTTCGCTGGGATGGGCGTACAGGACGAGAACGCGCAAATCTCACGCTCCAGCCGGCCAAATTTGTTACAAATGGAGCGATAGCGCTGTGGAATGGCGCAATCGGGGCGAACGGAAGCGTGCTTCGGCTTCTGGCAGCGACGAGCCTCTTTCTGCGGGGGCATGGCGTCCGCACTGGAATCGCACCCGAAATCATGCGAATAGCCGAGGGACCGGGGCCCCGTGTCGATCGGAGCCGGGAGGCGTTGCGAGACGGCGGCCGAGGCGAACCAGTCCCTTCGCCGCCTCCAGGATGGTTGTAGTCGCGCGTTGGCGCAGGGAGACCGCTTTTTGAACTCCGGATCGACAAGCGCTAGGAAGTAGCCGCCGACTCGGTCCGCTCCGGAGATGCGCATGAGACTGGAAGAGGTATTTGATATTGTGAGGGGCAAGCGGCTTATGGTCGTGTCGACGGCGAGCAACTCGGGCGCGCCCGAGGCGGCGCTCATGGGCTTCGCTTGCACGCCACAGAACGAGTTCGTGTTCGATGCGTTGTCAACCTCCCGCAAGGCGGTCAATCTTGCTCGCCAGCCCGCCATCGCGCTGGTGATCGGGTGGGACGACAATATCTCGGTGCAGATCGAGGGCGACGCCCGACAGCCAGTGGGCGACGACCTGACCGCCGCGAAGGCGGCGTATTTTCGCGAGTGGCCCGACGGCCGCGACCGTGAGAATTGGCCGAATATCGCCTATTTCGTGGTTCGGCCGAGGTGGATCCGATATTCGAACTATGCCGGCGCGCCCGTCGTTGAAGAGTTTACACTTTAGGACAGGCTCGCATCATCCTTCTTTGTCGTAATAAAGAGGAAGCCGGCTCGGCTGGCCACGGCGCAATGTGCGAGTTCGGCTCGTAAAACCAACGGATCGCCTGGTCCGTAACAGAAACGAAAGGCTGGGGACAGGGACTGTGCGCAAACGCTTTCGGATTAGGGGTTACGCGATCGCTTCGGCCGACGGTATGATCGCAGACCGGACCGGCCTGATGCCCAACGTGTTGAAACTCCAGGCCGACCAGCGCTTCTTTGAAGAGGCGCTGGAGGGGGCCGATGTCGTCGTGCATGGTCGGATGTCGCACGAGGGCCAAGCCAACTCGCCGCGCCGGCGCCGTTTGACCCTGACGCGCCGGATCGCTGCCGTCGCGCCCGACCCGAACAACCCGAATGGAAGATTATGGAACCCTGCCGGGGCGTCGCTCGAGCAGGCCTGCGCCGAGGTGGGCTGCGACGGCGGCACGATCGCAGTCCTCGGCGGATCGGCCGCCTACAGCATGTTCCTCCCCATAGGCTACGATAATTTCTATCTCACGCGCGCCATCAACGTTCGCTTGCCCGGCGGCATGCCGGTTTTCGTCGAAGGGCACCTAGGCTGCACCCCGGAGCAGCTCCTGACCCGCTTCGGCCTAAAACCCGGTCAGACCCAGCGGCTTGACGACGAGGTGACGCTCGTCGAACTGAACGGTCCTCACGCCACGGGATTGCCGCCAGCGCCTGCAGTAAGCTGACGCCGCGCCAGCCCTCGGCTAGCCTCCGCTCGATGCTACCGGACCGCGCGCCAGATGTTCATTTCGACGCCATGCTCCGGATCAAGCGGAATCTTTTGGCTGAGGCGAAGTCCCGCCTTGGACAGCACGGTCTCGGCTGAAAGGCCAGAATCGCAAGCGGAAAAAACGGCCCGCCCGCCAGGGAGCCTGACGCCATGGGCCCGGGACAAATGAAAAGCGTCGAAACCGATCGTGAGGAAAAGATCGAACACCCCCTGGCCGCCCGGCGCCGCCACATCGCCCCCGCTCGGCAGCAGCCGCCTCGCAACCTCCGCCCACGTGACGAGCGCCGGATTCCACCACCACGCGTCCGCGCGTTCTTCAAGTCCGGCCGCGGCGCGCGAGATCACGAGACGCAAATCGCCCCTGACATTGGGCTCGAGTTCGTGGCTGCGGTGGCCGAACACAATCACATCTGCTCGCGCCAGAGCGGACTGGTAGTACTCCCAATCCTTTTCATTGCGGAGAGAAGGCGGCACAAGCCCGTCTGGACCCGCGATCTTGTCATCGTCCGAGACGATCGCATATCCCTGTATCTCGGCCGGGCGGCTCTTTGTTTGGTCAAGACCGAGCTCGCTCATGCTGATTCCCCAACCTTTGTCCGTCCGGGCCCTTATCCAAGTTCTTTGACCTATCTTTGGATCAATTGCCGTTGGCAAAGCAAATCGTTTAGTTGTGCCGCTGAGCCAAGCCGTTCGGGGATGTTTTCCTAGTTCCCGTAAGCCCGATCCGCCCACTGAAAGCGCTTGTGCTCGTCAATCGCCTGTGAGCGACTTTTAACCAAGGGAGATCGAGCCGTGCGGGGATCTTTTCGCATCACAGCCCACGCTATCGCATCCGCGGACGGAATGATCGCGGATGAGACCGGAGTCGTCCCAGGGTCGCTTATCCTCGAGGCCGATCAGCGCTATTTCGAAAGAGGGTTGGACCGCGTCGATGTGGTTGCGCACGGTCGGAGGTCCCAAGAGGATCAGCCAAATTCCCCGAAGCGGCGCCGGCTGATCCTGACCCGCAAAGTGGCCGGTTTGGCGCCCCACCCCGATAATCCGAACGCGAGATTGTGGAACCCCACGGGTGCTACTCTCGAGCAGGCGTGCGCTTCGGTTGGATGTCTTTCGGGCACGGTCGCGGTTCTCGGCGGCCCCGACGTGTATCGCTATTTCTTGGAATTGGGTTACGACGACTTCTACTTGAGCCGCGCCGACAAGGTGCGTCTGCCTGGAGGGGTGCCGTTGTTCGGGGGAGAGCTCGGCAAGACGCCCGAGCAACTCATGTTTGACGCCGGCCTTGAGCCCGAACCGCCTCGGCGCCTCGACGATGAGGTGTCGCTCGTTGAGTGGAGGCCGAAGGCTTGAGCGACGTCAGGGGGGCTCTGCCAATTTGGAACTGCTTGCGCCTCGGCTTGAGCCACTTGTTCTTAACCAAAGAGTGGTTTGGATTTCTTTGGTGAATAATTGGAAATACGCAGCCTATTGATTCCGGTGTTAACGTTTATTCGTCGTTCGCTGAATAACTAAAGAACTATACTATCAAGTTTGATTCTTTAACTTCAAGCTCCCACGCGGGCTTGAGGACCGTCGGCGACGGTCGGAACCAAATGGCGCCGCAAGTCTTTGAAAACCCTCAAAACGCGAGCCAATTTGGCGGCCCCTCCCCGCCTGCTCCGGCTGACGCCCAACGCGGGACCCCGCCCGGCTCGCGGCGCTTGCCGGCCGGCCCCGGCTTTGTCATTAAGGGCCGTCCGCGGGCGGAGTTTCCCTCTTGATTTCAGTCAATCCGGCCTTCGCGCGCATCGGCGAGGAGAACGCCTTCGCCGTGCTCGCCAAGGCGGCGGAATTGCAGCGCCGCGGCCGCGACATCATCAACCTCGGCATCGGCCAGCCAGACTTCAAAACGCCGCCCCATATCGTCGAGGCGGCGGTGAAGGCGCTGCGCGACGGGGAGCACGGCTATACCGACGCGACGGGGATTGCGGCGTTGCGGGAGGCGGTGGCCGGGGACCTCAACCGCCGGCTCGGCGTCGAGGCCTCGCCCGACCTCGTCCTCATCGCGCCCGGCGGCAAGGTCACCATGTTCATGGCGATCCTCATGTTCGGCGTCCCCGGCGCGGACATCCTCTATCCCGACCCGGGCTTTCCGATCTACCGGTCGATGATCGAGTTCACCGGCGCGCGGCCGATCCCGCTCCCGATGCGCGAGGAGCGCGGCTTCGCCTTCTCGGCCGACGAGGCGCTGAACCTCATGACGCCTGAGACGAGGCTCGTCATCCTCAATTCGCCGGCGAACCCGACCGGCGGCGTCACGCCCAAGGAGGAAATCGACAAGCTTGTAGACGGGCTTGTCCGCTTCCCGAACGCGGCGATCCTGTCCGACGAGATCTACGGCCAGCTCACTTACGACGGGCTTGCCCACCAGAGCTTGCTCGCTTACCCCGAGATCCGCGACCGGCTCATCCTGCTCGACGGCTGGTCGAAGACCTACGCCATGACGGGCTGGCGGCTCGGCTATTCCGTGTGGCCGAAGCCGTGGCGGGACCTCGCGCGAAAGCTCGCAGTCAACTCCTATTCCTGCGTCAATTCCGCCGCGCAACACGCCGGGATCGCGGCGCTGAAAGGCCCGCAGGATTCGGTGGCGGCGATGCAGGCCGAGTTCGACCGCCGGCGCAAGGCGGTCGTCGCGGGCCTGAACCGTTTGCCGGGGGTGAAGGCAGTGACGCCGAAGGGCGCGTTCTACGCCTTTCCGAACGTCTCGCGCACCGGGTGGAAAGCAAAGCCGCTCGCCACGGCGCTGCTTGAAGAGGCGGGCGTCGCGACCATCGGCGGACCCGACTTCGGCGTCCACGGCGAGGGATACCTCAGGCTCTCCTACGCCAACTCGCTTGAGAACATCGAGCGCGCGCTCGAACGGATGCGGGATTTCTTGAGCCGTCCGGCCTCCGCCAACGCGAGCGCCTGATAGTCTTGGGGGTCGGAATGACTAAGCCAATCCTCGTCCTCGCCGCGCTCATGGCCTTGAGCCTGGCCGGCGCCGCGCGGGCGGAGGGGAATCCGCCCTCCGAAGCGGCGTGCGATTCCAGGAAAATGGGCGGCGGCGAGCTCGCCGAATGTCTGCGAAAAGCCTCCGAGCACGCCGACGCCGAACTGAGGGCGGCGATCGACGCGGCGGTGAAATCGATCGACGGCCGCCAGGGCCTCTTGTCCAAGCAGAAGGCGCGCTGGCGCCGGTCGCTCAATGAGGCGCAGGCGCAATGGTACGCGTGGCGCGACACGGAGTGCCAGGATGTCGCGCCTTTCGAGGCGGGCATGGCGGCCAGGGGCGCCGATCCGCGGCTCGCCTGCATCATCGACTACGACGCCGCGCGAGTCGCAAGCCTCAAGTCGCGCTACCCTTGATGGCGACCCTGAACGGCTTGGCGTTCATCGCCGATCCGCTGGATCGGATCGGCTATGGACGCGAAGACGCCGCTGAGGTTGCGCGTCTGCGCGGGGCGCCGGGTGCGCGCGCCGTCCTCATCGCCCGCGACATGCCGATCCTCGCCCGGAACTCCGACGCGCTCGACCCGCTGCTTCCCATTCGCGAAATCGAGGCGCTCGGGGGCGCCCGGGTCGAGGCGCTGCTCGGCGTCATGGCCGACGGCGCGCCCGTGTTCGCAGCGCTCATGCCCGACGAGGCGGTCGAGGAAAAGGGCGACGAAAGCGACGGGTTTTTCGACCGGCGCATCCTCGTCGTCCCGAACCGGAGCGATCTCAAGATGGTCGACCTGCGCTCGATCGCCGCGGGCGGCCTCGTGCCCCCGGAGCAGGCGAGCCTGATCGCTTTGGCGAAAGCGCTCATGCATTGGCACGCGCGCCGCGGCTTCTGCTCGAACTGCGGGCATCGGAACGAGGTCGCGGCGGGAGGCTGGCGGCGCGAATGCCCGAACTGCAAGATGCAGCACTTCCCGCGCACCGACCCGGTGGTGATTATGCTGGCGGTCGACGCGGATTCGTGCCTGCTCGGCCGCCAGCGCCGCTTTCCGAAGGGCATGTACTCCGCCCTCGCCGGTTTCCTGGAGCCGGGCGAGACCATCGAGGCGGCGGCGCGGCGGGAAATCCTGCAGGAGGCGGGGGTCGTGTGCGGGGAGGTGCGCTATTTCGCGTCCCAGCCGTGGCCCTTCCCGTCGTCGCTGATGATCGGCTGCTACGCCAAGGCCGAGAGCCGGGAGGTCAAGATCGACCGGGTGGAGCTTGAGGACGCGCGCTGGTTTTCCCGAGACGAGACGCTGGACATGCTCGCACGACGGCGGCGGGACGGCCTCTTCGCGCCAATCCCGATGGCGATCGCCCACCACCTCATTGAGCATTGGGCCCGCGAGGGCGTAACGTTCGGCTGAAGGCCAAGGCGATTGCTTTTGGGTCGACGCAACCCCGCAGGCCGGCCGGCGGCCGCGCCCGCCGCGCTCATGTGACCGCGTCGCACCCGCTTTGAACCGGACAGCAAGGGGCAGGACCGCGGCTCCTTCCCTTGAGCGTCCGAATCCTTCCAAATCGGGTCCGGGAATGGTCTTTTTATAGGCCTTTTCCTTCCTTTTCCTTCCTTTTAGCCTCCCCGTTTTGAGCGTTTTCAATGGCTTATGACGAATCCGCTCGAAAATTTTTCTCCAACCGCTGGCCGCCTGGCCAAAAAAATCGTTTCCCCGCAGCTCTTCGCCCCGGCGCCAGCCCTTCGCCCATGCCGCCGCGCGCGCCGGCCGCGACGGAAAAGAACATACCACGAACAAAAGACCAGCGCCAAGACAATTCCGTCGTATTCTTGCGTCGCGTCTTTCCGGCCCCCAAAAAGAGCTTCCGCGCGGGGGTGGTCTTCGCTGCGCCAAGGCCGTGATTTTGAGCATGCGGAAGCGCCGCCGGGAACCATCGTCAACGTCACTTCGGTCGCCAGTCGATTGCGTTCGCTGGGGCAAAGGCGAGTTGGGCGGGTTGCCGTTTCGCGACAACCTCGTTATTTTTCTTGCATCCCCTGAGTTCGAGAGGCTTTCGCCCTTCATGGCCTTCATCGCCGACGTCCTGTCACGCGTAAAACCTTCCGCGACCATCGCGATGACGCAAAAAGCGCGCGACCTCAAAGCGCAAGGCCGCGAGGTGATCTCGCTGTCGGTCGGCGAGCCGGATTTCGACACGCCGGACAATATCAAGCTCGCCGCCATCGAGGCGATCAAGCGCGGCGAGACCAAGTACCCGCCGGTGCTCGGCATCCCGCCGCTGCGCGAAGCGATCGCGCAGAAATTCAAGCGCGAGAACGGGCTCGACTACAAGCCGTCCGACACAATCGTCGGCACCGGCGGCAAGCAGATTCTCTACAACGCCTTCCTCACCACCCTGAACAAGGGGGACGAGGTCGTCATCCCGGCCCCCTATTGGGTCAGCTACCCGGAGATGGTCCTCATCAACGGCGGCGAGCCGGTGTTCGTGCCGACGACGCTCGACAAGGCGTACAAGATGCAGCCTGAGGATCTCGAGCGCGCCATCACGCCGCGCACGAAATGGGTCGTGCTCAACTCGCCGTCGAACCCGTCGGGCGCCGCCTATACGCGGGCCGAGCTCAAGGAGCTGACCGACGTCCTCATGCGCCATCCGCGCGTCTGGGTTTTGACCGACGACATGTACGAGCACCTCGTCTACGGCGACTTCGTCTTCACGACCCCCGCCCAGATCGAGCCGAGCTTGAAGGACCGGACGCTGACCATGAACGGCGTCTCGAAGACCTACGCCATGACCGGCTGGCGCATCGGCTATGGCGCCGGCCCCGCCGGGCTCATCAAGGCCATGGACCTCGTGCAGGGACAGCAGACGTCGGGCGCCTGCACGATCGCGCAATGGGCCTCGGTAGAGGCCTTGAACGGGACGCAGGACTTCATCCCCGTCCGGCGCAGGGCGTTCGAGGAGCGGCGCGACCTCGTCGTCTCGATGCTGAACCAGGCGCAGCACATCAAGTGCCCCAAGCCGGAGGGCGCCTTCTACGTCTATCCCTCGGTGGCGGGCGCGATCGGCAAGATGGCGCCGTCGGGCAGGACGATCGAGACGGATGAGGACTTCGTCATGGAGCTGCTCGATCGGGAGGGCGTCGCGGTCGTGCATGGCGGCGCCTTCGGCCAGGGGCCGAATCTTCGCGTCTCCTACGCGACCTCTCTCAAAGAGCTCGAAGAGGCGTGCAAGAAGATCCAGCGCTTCACCGCCGAGCTCAGGTGAAGAGTCGGATCAACAAGGACGGCGGCCCTTTGAGGCCTTTTGCCTGAAGGCAAGGGGCCGCTTCGAGGGCGAGGTTCTCCTGAGCAATTCCGAGAACGGCAGCCCCTTTTCGCGCGCTTGCCCCTACTGGAAACGCCCGCAGTCGCGAAAGACCATCGCCCGGGTCAGTCGTACACGGCGCAGAGGCGAAGGCTGCTGGCGCGTGCGCTGAAGATTCGTGCCACCGTGAGCGCCGCCCGACCTCCATGTCGGCCGCCATGAGGGAGCGGCGGCGGATTTCGCTGTGCATCAAGCCGATTCTGTCCCTCTCGTATGAGGCGAGCGCGAACATCTCTGTCCAAGAACCGTCATAGGTTTCCGAAACAGCCCTGCGCTCGGAGCGCGACGCATCCGCTTTTCGATCAAGGACGGCTTTGCTTGGTGATAGCCTAAGTAATTTTCTGCAAACGCTTCGTCACAAGGGGAATTCACCGCGGCGTTTAACAGTTCGTCAACTATTCGGCTCTAGATGGTTAACGAAAGGGCAACGGATCGGATTTTATGAACGCGCATGTGACCCAAGTTCAGGCGCTGAATTTCAAGGCCCGGTCGCTGTTGGCGTTCGTTCTCGAGCCGAGCCAGCCGCTCGCGGATTGGTTCGCTAGCCTCGACGCTTGGCTCGTCCGCTCCCCGACTTTTTTCTCCGCGAAGCCCGTCATCCTGGAGATGTCCGGGATTGAGATCGGCCTCAAGGAATATCGCCGCCTCCTGAGCGAACTGGCTCGCCGCCACATCCGAGTGATGGGGGCGGAGAACGCGAGCGCGGCATTGGTGGGGCCCCACCTGCCTCCGGCCGTGACGGGAGGGCGAACAGTCAACGCGCCCGCGATGCCGGAGGAGAGCGCCGAGCGTGTTGGCGAGCCAGCTTCGCCGCCGGCCGAGCCGGAGCCGACGTCGGCGCCGGCGAAACCCGAGCGTGCCAGCGCGCTCATCATCGACGGCAACGTACGCTCCGGCCAGTCGATCATGCACGCCGACGGCGACGTCACAATCGTCGGCCGCGTCGCTTCGGGGGCCGAGATCGTCGCGGGCGGCTCCGTGCATGTTTATGGAGCGCTGCAGGGGCGGGTCATCGCCGGAATCTCGGGCGAACCCGGCGCGCGCGTTTTCTGCACGGAGGCGCGCGCCGAATTGCTCTGCATCGGCGGCGCCTATGTCACGGCCGAAAACATGAGTCCCCAGCTTGAGGGCCGCAGTCTCGAGGTCCGGCTGGAGGGAGACGAGCTTAAGCTTCGAACTCTGGATTGAGCTCCAATGAGGGCAACCGCATGAGCAAGGTGATCGTAGTCACATCCGGAAAGGGCGGGGTCGGCAAGACCACCTCGACGGCCTCGATCGGCGCCGCCCTCGCACATACCGGCGAACGCGTGTGCATCGTCGATTTCGACGTCGGATTACGAAATCTCGACCTCGTAATGGGCGCCGAGCGCAGGGTCGTGTTCGACTTCATCAACGTCGCGCAAGGCGACGCCAAGCTCAACCAAGCGCTGATCCGCGATAAGCGGGTCGAGACGCTGCACCTGCTCGCGGCCTCGCAAACCCGAGACAAGGACGCGCTGACCGATGAAGGCGTCGAGCGGGTCATCTCCGAATTGCGCGAGAAATTCGACTGGATCGTTTGCGACAGCCCGGCGGGAATCGAGCGGGGCGCGCTGCTTGCGATGCGCTTCGCGGATGTCGCGATCGTGGTGACGAATCCGGAGATCTCGTCGGTGCGCGACTCCGACCGCATCATCGGGCTCCTCGATTCCAAGACGAAGCGCGCCGAATCCGGGGACCGCATCGAAAAGCACCTGCTTTTGACCCGATACGCGCCGGGGCGTTCGAGCCGGGGAGAAATGCTGGGCGTTTCGGACGTGCTCGAAATCCTCTCCATCCCGCTCATCGGCGTCATCCCGGAAAGCGAAGAGATCTTGCGCGCCTCCAACGTCGGCGCGCCGATCACGATCAACGGCTCGACCAGCGCCGCCGCCCGCGCCTACCACGACGTCGCCCGCCGCCTTTCCGGCGAGACTGTGACCATCGCGATCCCCAACGAAAAGAAAACCTTCTTCAACCGTCTGTTCGGCCGGAGGGCGGCATGAGCCTGTTCAGATTGTTCAAGCCTCGCGCCACCGCCCCGGTCGCGCGCGAGCGGCTTCAAATCCTGCTCTCGCACGAGCGCGTCGCGCTTGGCTCGGGCGATCTCGTCTCGATCCTGCGCGACGAATTGCTCAAGACGATCGCGCGCCACATCGAATTCGACCCCGAGAAGCTCTCGGTGAAGATGGACCGCGCCGGGGCCTTCTCAACGCTGGAGATCGACGTCGAAATTCCGTGCGAGAAGATCGACCTCGCCGCCTCTCGCACCTTCGAACCTCAGCAAGCGTCGGCGGCCTGACTGGAAGTCCCGCCAACGCGAGTGGCGTACGCGGCCGAGCGGCGGTAATCTCCGCCAAGTGATTGAGTTCGCGAGCCTCGAGGATTTTGTCGCCCGGCATCGGCGTCTTTTTGTGTTGACCGGCGCCGGCTGCAGCACGAGCTCGGGCATTCCGGACTACCGTGACGCCGAAGGCAAGTGGAAGCGGACGCCGCCGGTGACCTTTCAGGCCTTCATGGGCGAGGAGAGAACGCGCCAGCGTTATTGGGCGCGCAGTCTCATTGGCTGGCGGCGTTTTGGCTCCGCCCGCCCCAACGCAACTCATCGCGCTCTGGCTCGCCTTGAAGAGATGGGCAAAAGCGAGCTTCTTCTGACGCAGAACGTGGACCGGCTGCATCAGGCCGCCGGCGCCGCCCGGGTCATCGATCTGCATGGGCGGCTCGATCTCGTTCTCTGCGCCGGCTGCGGGCGCCGGACACCGCGCGCCGAACTGCAGGAGGAGCTGAGCCGGCTCAATCCCGGCTGGCGCGCGCTCGACGCCGGCGATGCGCCGGACGGGGACGCCGACTTGGAGGGCGCCGACTTTTCCACCTTCGCGGTCCCTTTCTGCCGGCGCTGCGGAGGCGTGCTCAAGCCGGATGTGGTGTTCTTCGGCGAAAATGTTCCCCGCGATCGGGTCGACGCGGCTTCGAAGCATCTCAAACAGGCCGACGCGATGCTGATCGTCGGCTCGTCGCTGATGGTTTACTCAGGCTTCCGCTTCGCCGAGATAGCGGCTCGCGCCGGGACGCCGATGGCGGCCGTCAATCTCGGGCGGACGCGCGCGGACGCGCTGCTCGCGCTCAAAGTCGAGCGGGCGTGCGAAGCCGCGCTCGCCTTCCTACTGGCGGAGTCGGCGGCGGCCTGATTCCGGTCACACGGCCGTCGGCGACACGCCGAACAGCCATAAGTGCAGCCCGGCGAGCAGCACTCCCCAAAGAACGACGCCGAGGACGACGGCGCCGATCGTCCCTCTCCATTCGGGACTGGGGTAAACGATTGCCGCGCGCCGGTCTCGGCCGTAGGCGGCGACGAGATCGGCTCCGGCCCACACGAGGAAGGCCCCGAACAGCGCCAGGTCGGCCACGGAGCCGTTGGCGAGGAGGTGCGCCGCCGACCAAACGGCGACGCTCCAAACCATCGGGTGATGCACGGCGACCGCAATGTGGCTCTTCTTGAAGATATAGCCGCCCAGAAGGATGAGACTGACCAGCATGAGAGTGATCGCGATGTGACGGATAAAGACCGGCGGCGCCCACAGGACCGCGGCGTTCCAGCGCGCCTGACCGAAGCCCCAGACAATTAGCGCAAGACCGACGAGCGACAGCAGGGAATAGATCCCCTTCCATGGCCCTTCGCCGAGCCTGGCGATCGCCTTGGCGCGAGCGTCCTCCGCGATAATGCGCGTCGAGTGAAGCCCAAGAAAGATTACGAGCCCGGTGATCAGCGTCGCCATGCGATCGTGCGCCTTTTATCCTAAGCTTCGACATGCAAAGCTAGGCGGGACAGCGGGCAAATGACAATAGGGCCTGGCGTAAAAGCATCCGCCCGCCTGACTTGATCGCAGACGCCAGACGACGATATCGAGTTGAGTTGCGGCGGCGAGGCGGCCGCCTGCCGGGATGACAAGCTGGCTTGAGGATGGTCTGATGGGTGAGGCGCCGACGTGCTGAGCGGCTTACACTCGGGCGGCAAGACTCGCCTTCCCCGCGGAGATCGGCTGTGAGCGACGAACTGACCTCGCTCGCGAACGTATTGGACTTCGCCAATGTCATCATCCACGATTTGGACGGGAAAATCGTCCATTGGACGACGGGGTGCGAGCGGCTTTACGGCTGGAGCCGGCAAGAGGCGGTCGGGCAGGTCGTTCAGGAGCTTCTGCAGACCAGTTATCCCATCCCCCGGACCGAGATCATCGCCGGGCTTCGCGAGCAGGGCAGCTGGCACGGCGAACTCGCGCACCGTGCGAAGGATGGACATGTCGTCTCCATCTCGAGTCTATGGGTCGCGCGCGCGTTGCCGGGCGATGCGGGCGCCATGGTGTTCCAGTGCGACGCCGACATCACCGGGCTCAGGCGGGCCCAGGCCGAGCTTGCCGAGCGGGAAGCGCACCTGCGCTCGATCCTGGACACCGTGCCCGAGGCGATGATCGTCATCGACGAGCAGGGCACGATCACCTCGTTCAGCGCCGCCGCCGCGCAATTGTTTGGGTACCGGCCTGAAGAAGTCATCGGCCGCAACGTCAGGATGCTGATGCCCGACCCCTACCGCGCAGAGCATGACGACTACATCGCCAACTATTTGCGAACGGGAGAAGCGCGGATCATCGGCTACGGGCGGCTGGTCAAGGGCCTCACCAAAGACGGCGCGGTCTTCCCGATCGAGCTCGCCGTCGGCGAAGCGCAGGCAAATGGCCGGAGGATTTTCACCGGCTTCATCCGCGACCTTACGAGCCGCCAAAAGATGGAGGACGAGCTCCGGCAGTCGCAAAAGATGGAGGCGGTCGGCCAGCTGACCGGCGGCGTCGCCCACGACTTCAACAATCTCCTGACTGCGATCATCGCCAATCTCGAGCTGCTTTACCCGCGCCTTGCCGATCCAGACCACTGCGACCTCGCCAGGGAGGCGCTGGGCGCGGCGCAGGATGGCGCGAAGCTCGCCGCACAGCTGCTCGCCTTCGGCCGGCGTCAGGCCTTGAACCCGAAGGCGGCCGACGTCGGACCCCTCGTCTCGAATTTCGCCGAGCTTTTGCGGCGCACTCTCGGCGAAGCGGTCGAGCTGTGCATCGTCGTCGCAGGCTCCGCGCATATGGCGGTCGTCGACGCCGCTCAGCTGCAAAACGCGTTGCTCAACCTCGCCATCAACGCGCGCGACGCAATGCCCCGCGGTGGAGAGCTGACGATCGAGATCACCCACGTGCGCCTCGACGCCGACTACGCGCAGATGTACCCAGACATCCGGACCGGCCGCTATGTCTTGATCACTGTCACCGACACAGGCTCGGGCATGTCCGAGGAGGTGCGCCGGCGCGCCTTTGAGCCCTTCTTCACGACCAAACACGCCGGCGCCGGGACGGGGCTCGGCCTCAGCATGGTCTACGGCTTCGTCAAGCAGTCTGGCGGACACATCCAGATCTACAGCGAGGTGGGGCACGGAACGAGCATTCGCGTGTTCCTGCCCTTCACCGAAAGCGCGCGCGCGGAGGCGCCGCGCGTTGCCGAAACCCATCCTTTAAACATGCCGCAGGGAACGGAAACCATTCTCGTCGTGGAGGATGACCCGCGGCTGCGTCGGGTTCTCGCTCGGCGCTTGCGGAGTCTCGGGTATGAGGTCATCGAGGCAGACAGCGGGGCGGCGGCGATGGCGCAGCTCTCGACCCGGCCCGAGGTCGCGATGATTTTCACCGACATGGTGATGCCGGGCGGCATGAGCGGCTACGAGCTCGCCCAGGCGGCGTTGGCGGTGAAACCGGGACTGAAAGTCCTCTTCACTTCGGGCTACGCGGAGCCCGCGATCGCCCGCCTCGGCCTCAAGGCTGGAGCGTGGCTCAAAAAGCCCTACACGGCGGACGAGCTGGCGGCGAAGATTCACGCCGTCCTGCACGACGCCGAAGCTGCCTGATCCGCGCTCTCGACGCGCTGCAGGCGCCGATGAATATTCGGGCGATCGAGCGAAACGCGCTCAATCGTGAACCTTTCCTCGAGCGCTGGGGGGTTTGCCGCGATGAAGACTTCCCTTTGGCCCAAGGGCAGGCCGTTGTCGCGGAGATTTCGGGACGCCGAACTGAGACTTCGAATTTGCTGGCGCGGGGCACGTGCCGCGAAGCTCACATCGGCATCATGTTCGCCATCATATGGTGCATGATCCATGCCGACCCGACGATGACGAGGAGCACGATCAGCACGCCGAAGGCGAGGGCGAGAACGTTGTTGATGTTGTCCGGGCCAGTGGTGATGTGCAGGAAGAAGACGAGGTGGACGCCGATCTGCGCCGCCCCGAGGACGGAGAGCGCGACGGGGATGCTCGGGCGCCAGACAAGCGTCGTCTGGGAGATGAAAAACGAGACCGCGGTCAAGAGCATCGCGAGGAAGAGCCCGACCAGATAGCCAATCAGGCCCTCGGCGACCTCGCGTCCGCCCGCCGCCTCGTCGCCGGGGGCAAGGTCGTGGAAATGAGGTTCCGTCCGGCTGTCGGTCATTTGGCCAGTCCCGTCAGATAAACCACTGTGAAAATTCCCACCCAGATGATGTCCAGCGTATGCCAGAAGAGCGCGAAGCACAGGATGCGGCGCTGGATGTCGGCGCGGTAGCCCTTGGCGAAAACCTGCGCCATCATTGTCAAGAGCCAGAGCAAGCCGAGCGTCACGTGCAGCCCGTGGCAGCCGACGAGGCTGAAAAAGGCCGACAGGAACGCGCTGCGCTGCGGCCCGGCGCCGATGGCGATCATGTTGGCGAATTCGCGCAATTCCAGGAACAGAAAGCCCGCGCCCAAGACGCCCGTCGCCGCCATGTTGCCGTAATACATGAGGTTGCGGTGGGCCCGCGCGCCGATGCTGGCGATGCCGCAGGTGAAGCTCGACAAGAGCAGGCAGGCCGTCTCGAGTGCGACGATGTCGAGATGGAACAGGTCTCGTCCGCTCGGGCCCCCCGCCGTCTCGTTCGTCAGCACCGCGTAGGTGGCGAAGAACGAGGAAAACATCACGATGTCGCTTAAGAGGAAGATCCAGAAGCCGTAGGCGACGATGACGCGCTTGGAGGCGACATCCAGTTCGGCGTGCTCCGCCTGGGGATGGCGCAGATACATCTCCCCAGAGTGACCGAGCGAATACGGATCGCGCCGCACAGGCTCCTGGGCGATGCTCATTGGGCGGCGGCCTGCTGCAGCCGGGCCAGCGCCGCGCGCCGGGCGGCCCGATTCTCGCGATCGATGCGGGCGACCTCCTCGGCCGGGATATGATATTCGGCCCGGTCGCGCCAGGCGAAGACGACGAAGGTCGCGTAGGCGCCGACGAAGGTCACGCCGACCAGCCACCAGACGTGCCAGATCAGCGCGAAGCCCATGAAGCTCGCGAAGAAGGCGGACACAAACCCGGTCGGGCTGTTGCGCGGCATTTCAATGTCTTTATAGGCGGGCTCCGGCCGAAGCACCTGTTGCTCGCGCGCGCGCCGCTTGATGTCCCAATAGGGCTCGTCGCTCTCGATGCGAGGGAGCGCGGCGAAGTTGAAGGCCGGCGGCGGCGAGGCGGTTGACCACTCGAGCGAGCGGCCGTTCCAGGGATCGCCGACTTCGTCCCGCAACGCCTCCCGGTGGAGGATGCTGACGACGAGCTGCGCGACCTGAAAGCCGATCCCAACGAGAATGACGGCCGTGCCGAGGGCGGCGACGAGCAGCCATGGGCGCCATTCCGCGACGTCGTAGTGCTGCATCCGCCGGGGCATTCCCATGAGTCCGGTTACGTATAGCGGCACGAAGGCGAGGTAGAAGCCGACGAACCAGCACCAGAAGGCGGGCTTGCCGAAGCGCTCGTCGAGACGGAAGCCGAAGGCCTTGGGGAACCAGAACTCATAGCCGGCGAAGGCGCCGAACAGCACCGCGCCGATGATCACGTTGTGGAAATGCGCCACCAGGAACACGCTGTTGTGGACAACGAAGTCGGCCGGCGGGACCGCAACCAAGACGCCCGTCAGGCCGCCGATGACGAAGGTGACCATGAAGCCGATCGCCCACATCATCGGCGTCGTAAAGACGATGCGGCCGCCGTACATGGTGAAGAGCCAGTTGTAGATCTTCACGCCTGTCGGCACGGCGATGATGCTCGACATGATGCCGAATACGGTGTTCACGTCGCCGCCCGGTCCCATGGTGAAGAAATGATGCAGCCACACCATGAAGGAGAGAATGCAGATGACCATGGTCGCCGCGACCATCGAACGATAGCCGAACAGCGGCTTGCCGGAGAAGGTCGAGACGACTTCGGAGTAAACGCCGAAGGCGGGGAGAACGAGGATGTAGACCTCCGGGTGGCCCCAGATCCAGATGAGGTTCATGAACATCATCTGGTTGCCGCCGGCTTCGTTGGTGAAGAAGTGGAAGCCGAGGTAGCGGTCCAGGATCAGCATGGCGAGCGTCGCGGTGAGCACCGGAAAAGCGGCGACGATGAGGAGATTGGCGGCGAGCGACGTCCAGCAGAACATCGGCATGCGCAAATAGGTCATGCCGGGCGCGTGCAGTTTCAGGATCGTCGTGACGAAATTCACGCCGGTCAAAAGTGTGCCGACGCCCGAGATCTGCAGGGACCAGAGATAATAGTCGACGCCGACGCCGGGCGAGTAGGTCGCCTCGGATAGCGGCGGAAACGGCAGCCAGCCGGTATGCGAGAATTCGCCCACCACGAGCGAGACGTTGACGAGCAGCGCGCCGGTCGCGGTGAGCCAGAAGCTCACGTTATTAAGCGTGGGAAAGGCGACGTCGCGCACGCCAAGCTGCAGCGGCACGACGATATTCATGAGCCCGATCATGAAGGGCATCGCGACGAAAAAGATCATCAGCGTCCCGTGCGCCGAGAAGATCTGGTTGTAGTGATCGGGCGGCAGGTAGCCGTTGGAGTGAAAAGCGAGCGCCTGCTGCGAGCGCATCATGAGCGCGTCGATGAAGCCGCGCAGCAGCATGACCGCGGCCAGCAACACGTACATGATGCCGATGTGCTTGTGATCGACGCTGGTGATCCACTCGCGCCACAGGTACGGGACCCATCCCTTCACCGCGATGTAGGCCAGGACACCAAGGAGGATGACGATCACGACCGCGCCGGCGAAGAGCGGGATCGGCTCGTCGAAAGGGACCGCGTCCCAGCTCAGCTTGCCCAGCATAACTTATCGCTCCTGCCCTTCCTGCCCTTGCTTCGTCGCCGGACTCGGCTCTGCCTCCGGTCCAGGCGCGGGCGGAATCGCATGCGTGGTGATTTTGTGGAAGAGGCCTTCCTCGAGGTCGCGATAGGCGATCGGGGTCGGGATTACGCTCTGCTTGGCGAGGTCCCGATAAGCTTGCGAGGTCAGCGTCTCGCTCCCGCCTCCCCGAGTTTCGTTGACCCAGGCGTTGAAACGGTCGGGAGCCAAAGCCTCGGCGTCGAAGTGCATGTCGGGGTAGCCGTCGCCGCTGATCATGTTCGACTCGCCAAGGTACGTCCCCGGCTCGTCGGCCATGAGGTACAGCGTCGACTCCATCCCGTTCATTGTGTAGATCATGCTGCCGAGCTGGGGCACGAAGAACGTGTTCATCACGCTGCCCGAGGTCAGCGCGAACCGGACCGGAACTCCGACGGGGATGACGAGGCGGTTGACGCTCGCGACCCGCTGTTCGGGGTAGATGAACAGCCATTTCCAGTCGAGCGAGACGACCTGCACGTTCAGCGCCGCATATTGTGAGGCCAGCGGCGTCGCTGGATCGAGTTCCTGCGACCCGATCCAGATCACACCGCCGAGCAGCATGATCGTGAGCAGAGGAATCGACCAGGTGACGATCTCGACCTGGCCGGAATACACGAACTCCGTCTGACGGCGCGCTCTCGGATTGGAGGCCCGGTACCACCAGGCGAAGGCAAGCGTGGCGATGATCGTGGGCACGACGATGGCGAGCATGATCACCGTCGAGTCAACGAGGATCGTCGCGTCGCCCGCGGCGATTGGGCCTTTCGGATCGAGAACGATTAGGTTGCAGCCGGCGAGGCAAACGGCGCACGAGAGAAGGAGCGCCGCGAGGGGAAGGCGCCGGAGCGCGAGAGCCGCCTGCGAGAGGTTGGTCACGTGGGAATCCGCCGTCCGGGGGAAATGAGGACGGCGAACCATATCAGCAGCGCACAACCAACTCTCGCTCATCGGCAGCCTCGCGAGGAAGCAACGGTGCTTGGGATGTTCAAGCGAGAAGCGCGTCGGACGCCGTATAAGGTGAAGAGAAATGTGTCAATTTGGCGTCGAGAGACGGAGTCGCCAACGACCGCCGTCGTTTGCGTCGGCCGTCGTCGCGAACCTTGCGTCAAGCTGTGAAGGGCCGCGCCGCCGCCGGGGAACGCGGCTAGAGCCGCGCTCAGCGCTTCATCCGCCGCAGCGTGTCGAAATAGACGACGATGATGATGAGCGCGCCAGTGATGATCCGCTGCCAGAACGGATTGAGGTTGAGCAGGTTGGCGCCGTTGTTGAGAGTCGTCAGGATGAACGAGCCGATCAGGGGCCCGTGCACCGTGCCGAACCCGCCGAAGAGGCTGGTGCCGCCGATGACCGACGAGGCGATCGCCTGAAGCTCCCACCCGTCGGCCTGGCCCGGGTTGCCGATGCCGATCCGCATCGCGAGCAGAATGCCGACGACGGCGGCGCAGAAGGCCGATATGATGTAGGCAAGATAGATCATCGCCGCGACGTTGACGCCGGAGAGAAGCGCGGCCTCCTTGTTCGAACCGATGACGAGGAGATAGCGGCCCCAGCGGTACTCGGTGAGGAGGATGT
>Ga0209040_10000086_pt1 | contig 56552 bp, 54 predicted proteins | sample BogFormECP12_OM3_FD_188240 | JGI IMG/M metagenome (GOLD analysis project Ga0209040, IMG submission 188240) | Bog forest soil microbial communities from Calvert Island, British Columbia, Canada - ECP12_OM3 (SPAdes) (version 2) | ecosystem: Environmental > Aquatic > Freshwater > Wetlands > Bog ... | reverse complement strand
AACGACGCTTACACGTCCGCGGCAGTGCGCCCGGCGGGAATCGAACCCGCGGCCTGCGGCTTGAAAGACCGCTGCTCTTTGGCTCCCCGAAGAGAACCGTTGACCACTGAGCTACGGGCGCATAACGGAACGAGATCGCGCCGTTCCGTGGAGCAGCTTAGTGTAAGCGCTCGCCGCGCGTGCTCACGGCGCCCGTTCGAGGATCGCGTCGCGGGGCAGCCCCGCTCGCGCCTGGCCGATCCCGTCGCAGAGCTTGACGCACGGGCGGTAGACCGGCTGGAAGCCGAGGAGTTCGGGGATCGTGACGATCCTGTAGCCGCGCGCGCGCAGGCTGGCGATGATCGACGGGTAGGCCGCCAGCGTCTGCCCGCGCGGACCGCCGCCGTCGTGGGAGATGATGATCGACCCGGGCGTCACCTCGGCCAGCACCGTGCGCACGATCGACGCGGTCCCGGGGAGCGCCCAGTCGCGCGGGTCCACGTTCCACAGCACCGTCGCGAGCCCGAGCGAGCGCGCCGTCTGCACGACCGACGGGTCATAGGCCCCGTATGGCGGCCTGAAGACGCACGGCGTGTATCCGCTCAACGAGCGGATCGCCGCGATCGTCGACTTCAGCTGACCGCGCACGTTGCTCGAGCGCGTGAGTTCGGGGTGCGTAAACGTGTGGTCGCCGAGCACGTCGCCGTCGTGCAGCTCGCGCAGCAGCACGCGACGGTAGATCGGGGCCACCTGCTCGCCGATCATGAAGAACGTCGCGCGCACGCGTGCGCGTTCGAGCATCGTCACGAACGCCCCGGTGTCCGGCGCCGGACCGTCATCGAAGCCGATCGCGACCTCGCGCCGGGAGGGGCCGTGCAGGTAGACGCCGCCGCGGCTGCGGCAGCCGACGATCCGGTAGCTGCCCGGCGGAGCGCCGGCTGGCGGCTGGCCGGCGGCGCCCGGCGCGGGTTGACCGGCAGCGCCCGGCGCGGGTTGACCGGCAGCGCCCGGCGCGGGTTGACCGGCAGCGCCCGGCGCGGGTTGACCGGCAGCGCCCGGCGCGGGTTGACCGGCGGCGCGCGGCGCAGGGCTCGCGCCGCCTTCGGCCCCCCGCGAGGCGCTGGCCGGCCCGAGCAGCAGCGCGGCCGTCAGCAGGGCGGCGAGCGCGAGCATCTGAAGGCCCACCGCGGGCGCCCGTGCGGCGAGCACTCGCGTCGCGGCGGCCGGCAGGAAGAGATCTCGCACCCGACCGGCGTGACTCTGCTGGGGGACGTCGGCCATCCGGCGCCCACCATATACGCGCGCCCAACCGCCCCATCAGGGTGGCGTAGGCTGCGCTCGTGCCGAGCTACCTCGCAGCGCTCGATCAGGGCACGACAAGCACGCGGCTGATCCTGTTCGACTCCGATGGCCGCATGGCGGCGATCGCGCGGCGCGAGCACGAGCAGATCCTGCCCCGCGCCGGCTGGGTGGAGCACGATCCGGAGGAGATCTGGCGCTGCACGTGCGAGGTCATCGACGCCGCCCTGTCGGAGTCCGGGATCGCATCCGAGGACGTCGCCGCGATAGGCATCACCAACCAGCGCGAGACGACGGTCGTGTGGGACCGGCGCACGGGCCGCCCGCTGCACAACGCGATCGTCTGGCAGGACACCCGTACGGCCGAGCTGGTGCGCGAGCTGGCCGGCAGCGAGGGGCCGAACCGCCTGCGCCCGGACGTCGGGCTGCCGCTGTCGACGTACTTCTCCGGGCCGAAGATCGCCTGGCTGCTCGAGAACGTCGCAGGCGCGCGCGAGCGCGCGCAGGCCGGCGAGCTCGCGTTCGGGACGATCGACAGCTGGACGCTATGGAACCTCACGGGCGGCGTCAGGGGCGGGCTGCATGCCACCGACGTCACGAACGCAAGCCGCACGATGCTGATGGACCTGCGCACGCTCGACTGGCACGAGCCGAGCCTGCGCTTGATCGGCGTGCCGCGCGCGATGCTGCCCGAGATCCGCTCCTCGAGCGAGGTCTACGGCGAGGCCGCCACGACCGGGCTGCGCGGGCGGCCGGTCGCGGCGCTGGTCGGCGACCAGCAGGCTGCGCTGTTCGGGCAGACGTGCTTCGAGCGCGGAGAGGCCAAGAACACGTACGGCACAGGCTCCTTCCTGCTCGTGAACACCGGGGACGAGATCGTGCACTCCGATCGGCTGCTCACGAGCGTCGCCGCGCGCGTGCGGGGGGCCGAGCCGAGCTACGTCCTCGAGGGCTCGATCGCGGTCACGGGCGCGGCGGTGCAGTGGCTTCGCGACCAGATCGGACTGATCGGGAGCGCGACCGAGATCGAGGAGCTCGCGCGAACGGTGCCCGACAACGGCGGCGTGTACTTCGTGCCCGCGTTCTCCGGGCTGTTCGCCCCCCACTGGCGGCCCGACGCGCGCGGCGTGATCGTCGGCCTGACCGCCTACGCGCGCGCGGGCCACCTCGCGCGCGCGACGCTCGAGGCGACGGCGTGGCAGACGCGCGAGGTCCTCGACGCGGTTCGCGACTGCGTGCAGCTGCCGCTCGCGGAGCTGAGAGTCGACGGCGGCATGACCGCCGACGAGCTGCTGATGCAGATCCAGGCCGACGTGCTCGACCTGCCCGTGGTGCGGCCGCGGGTGATCGAGACGACCGCGCTCGGCGCCGCGTTCGCCGCCGGCCTGGCGGTCGGCTTCTTCGCAGACCAGCATGAGCTGCGGGGCCGCTGGGAGCGCGACCGGCGCTGGGAGCCGGCGCTCGCGCAGGACGAGCGCGAGCGAGGGCTCGCGCTGTGGCGAAAGGCCGTGGCGCGCTCGCTCGACTGGGCCGACTAGCTCGCGCTCGCCGGAGGGGAGGACTGGCGTGCTCGCTGGACCGGGCCGTCCTGCGTCGCCGTCCCCGCGCGCCGACGGCGTGGCGCGTCAGGGCGTCAGGACGATCTTCAGGGCCTCGCGGCGGTCGTAGATCGCGTAGGCCTCGGGTGCTTCATCGAGCGTCATGTGGTGGGTCACCAGCGGCGTCGGGTCGAGCACTCCGGCGGACATCATCGCGAGCACACGGTCGACGTGGGCGATCACGTTGGCCTGGCCGCCGCGCAGCGTCAGCGCCTTCAGCCACAGCAGTCCGAGGTGCATCTCGGCGCGCTCGGCGTAGACGCCGATGCACTGCACGCTGCCGCAGGGGCGCGTGAGCCGGATCGCCATGTCGAGCGCCTCGGGGTGCCCGACGGCGTCGATGCACACGTCCACGCCGCGGTCTTCGGTGGCGGCGCGCACGATCGCGCGGGGGTCCTGCTCGTGCAGGTGCACCGGCTCGCCGCCGAGCTCCTGCGCCACCGCCAGGCGCTCGGGGACGGTGTCGATCGCGAACACCTTCGCGGCGCCGACGGCGCGCGCGGCCTGCACCGCGCACAGCCCCACCGGGCCGAGCCCCAGCACCGCGGTGACGTCTCCCGGGCGCAGGCCGCTGGCGTCGACGGCGTGAAAGCCGGTGCCCATCACGTCGCCGGCGAATAGCGCGGTGTCGCTGCTCATGCCGTCGGGCACACGCCGCAGGACGAGGTTCGCGCGCGGCACGAGCGCCATGTCGGCCTGCGTGCCCTGCAGCGAGCCGAGCGTTGCTCCGTGGCCGAACGTGCGCGACTGCAGGCAGCGGTGGTAGAGCCCGCGGCGACAGAAGAAGCAGGTCCCGCATGCGGTGTGGAAGCAGCCGAGCACGCGGTCGCCGACCGCGACGCTCGTGACGGCGTCGCCGGCCGCCACGACCGTGCCGACGTACTCGTGCCCGATCGTGAATCCCGGCTCGATCTTCACGCGGCCATGGAAGATGTGCAGGTCCGAGCCGCACACCCCGGTGGCCTCGATGCGGACGACGGCGTCTTCGGGATCGACGATCTCCGGCTCGGGGCGCTCCTCGACGCTGACGACGCCCGGCGCCTGAAAGGTGACCGCTCGCATGGGCGGCCCAGCCTATCCCACGCGCCCCGGCGCGCCTCCCCAGGCCGTGTCTGGGCGCCGGAGGGGCCCGCTTCCGCCGCGCGCCCTACCCGCGGGGCTGCAGGGCGATGACCGGGATCGTGCGCGCGGTGCGCTGCGCGTACTCGCTGAACTGCGGATGCAGCTCGGCCTGGCGCTCGAACAGCCGCTGGCGCTCCTCGCCCTCCAGCTCGACGGCCTCCAGCTCGAGCGTGTCGCTGCCCACCTCGACGGTCACGGACGGGTTCGCGAGCAGGTTGTAGTACCAGCTCGGGTTCTCCGGCGCGCCCGCCTTGGAGGCGAACACGATCAGGCGCTCGCCGTCGCTGAGATAGACCACGGGCGTGGTCCGCGTCTCGCCGCTGCGGGCGCCGGTCGTGGTCAGGAGCAGCAGCGGCATCTGCGCGTAGGCCCCCGCGACCTTGCCGCCGTGGGCGCGGAACTCCTCGATCACGGAGCGATTGAACTCGTTCATGTCGTGCACCGTCTGCGCTCCTTTCCGCCGGCCGACCGGCGATCACATTCTCAGCCGTGACCGAGCACCGGATGAGGCACGTAGGGCTCCTGCAGGCGCTCGATCTCCCCGTCGGTCAGCTCGAGCTGCTCCGCCGCGAGTGCGTCGGCCAGATGCTCGCGCTTGGTCGCTCCCACGATCGGCGCCGTCACGCCGGGCTTGTGCAGCAGCCACGCGAGCGCGACCTGCGCCGGCGGCACGCCGCGCTCGGCGGCAACCTCGGCGACGCGATCGACGACGTCGAAGTCGCTCAGCTGCGCATACAGGTAGTCGCCGAAGGAGTCGCTGCCCGCGCGGGCGGTGAGGCGCTCGCCGGCGCGCGTGCGGTTGCCTGCGAGCAGCCCGCGCGCCAGCGGGCTCCACGGGATCACGCCCACCCCCTCCTCGAGGCAGAGCGGGATCATCTCGCGCTCCTCCTCGCGGTAGACAAGGTTGTAGTGGTTCTGCATCGACACGAACGCCGTCCAGCCGCGCGCTCGCGCAAGATCCTGCGCCTTCGCGAACTGCCACGCGAACATGCTGCTCGCGCCGATGTAGCGCGCCTTGCCCGCGCGAACGATGTCGTGCAGCGCCTCCAGCGTCTCCTCGATCGGCGTGCGGTTGTCGTAGCGGTGGATCTGGTAGAGGTCCACGTAGTCCATCTGCAGCCTCTGCAGCGAGGCGTCGATCGCGCTGAGAACGTGCTTGCGCGAGAGCCCGCCGCCGTTCTCGCCGGGCGTCATCGGCATGAACACCTTGCTCGCCACGACGACCTCCTCGCGTGTGAGCAGCTTCGCCAGCAGCCGCCCGGTGGCGACCTCGCTCGCGCCGTCGGAGTATGTGTCGGCGGTGTCGAAGAATGTCACGCCGCCCTCCACCGCGGCCCTCACGATCGGCTCGGCCGCGTGCTCGTCGAGCACCCAGGGGCGGTCGCTGTCGTTGCCGAAGCTCATCATGCCGAGGGACACGCGAGAGACGCGCAGACCGCTTGCGCCCAGGTTCACGTAGCGCATCGCGTCCACCTGCTCGATCGCCGCACCGCCGCTCGGGCTCTCGCGACTGGCGTGCGGCGCCTCACGACGCGGCCGCCGATGCACGTGCGCGGGCGCGCGCGGCGCTCGCGGGCGCGCTCGCCTTCCGGCCGGCCGAGCGGCCTGCGAGCTTCAGCAGCGGCGCCATCCCTGCGCCGATGCCATCGGTCAGCGCTTCGACGTCGGGGGCGCCGTCGTAGTCGCCCGTGACGCCGAAGTAGAGGCCGCCGTCGTAGGAGAAGATCGCCACGACGATCCGGATCGAGCCGACGACGGGCACGAACGGATAGGACTCGAGCATCCGTCGCCCGAGCGTCTGCACGGGCTCCTGCGGCCCGGGGACGTTGGTCGTCGCGGTGTGCATGTTCAAGCGCGGGGAGATCGTCACGAGACGGCTGCCGAGCGCGAGCAGGAGCGGCGGGGCGAAGCCCGAGAGCGAGCTGAGCACATCGCCCGCGACGGCCTGCTTGGTCTGCTTGACGCCGTCCATCTCCGCGCGGATGCTCTGCAGGCGCGCGAGCGGCTCCGCGAGCCCCACTGGGAGCCCCACGAACACTGCCGAGACGCGGTTGTTGTAGACGCCGCGCTCGCCCTTGCGCCGCACTGACACCGGGACCATCGTGCGCACGACGCCGTCGAGCGGGATCTCCTCGCCGCGCGCGCAGAGCAGCTCGCGAAAGCCGTTCGTGATCAGCGTCAGCACCACGTCGTTGACCGTGCCGCCGAGCTCGGCGCGCACCGCCTTGACGTCGGCGAGGCGCGCGTCGGCCCAGCTCCAGCGACGGTGCGGGCCGATCGCGCCGATCAAGGACGACGACGCGACCGGCCTCATGCTCGGCCCAGCGGCGGCCGTCGCACGCGCGGCCTCCGCAACCGACTGCAGCGTCGAGCGGGGAGTGCGAAGCGCGCCGCGGAGCGCGTCGAGCTGGCCCGCGGGGCTGAGCCTGCGCGCGAGCGTCTCGGCGAGCACCTGCAGGCCCGAGGGCTCGGGCGCCGGCGCCCACGGCCGCGCTGCCTCGGGCACGGTCGTGTCGGAGAACATCACCGACATCAGGTCCGTCGCGGCGACGCCGTCGACCATGCAGTGATGGACCTTGGAGAGGAGCGCCCAGCGCCCGCGCCCGAGGCCCTCGACCATCCACAGCTCCCACAGCGGCTTGTTGCGGTCGAGGTGCTGGGAGAACACGCGCGCGGCCATCTGGCGCAGCTGCGAATCCGAGCCGGGCGCCGGCAGGGCGGAGTGGCGAAGGTGGTAGTCGAGGCTGAAGTGCGGGTCGTCGACCCACACGGGCATGCCCGCGCCGAGGGGGACGAAGCGCACCTTCTGCCTGTAGCGGGGGACGATCGTGAGCTTGCCGGCGACCATCTCGCGCAGGTCCTCGAACGCCGGCGGCGGCCCGGCGAAGATGCTCACGCCGCCGATGTGCATCGGCGTGTTGCCGTTCTCGATGTGCAGGAACGACGAGTCGATCGCGCTCATCCATTCCATCGCCGCTCGCCTCGCTATCCCGTCAGCCGAGCGCCCTGTCGAGCACGCGGTAGACCTGCGGGTGCACGGACATGCCGCAGTGGCTCGAATCGACCTCCACGCGGTCGCCATGAGGGTCCAGGCACGCGCGCCAGTCGACGATCGCGTCGCTGCGCGAATGGATCGCCAGGGCCGCAACGCCGGTGTCCAGCGGAGCCGTGAGCTCGTCGCGGAACGCGGCGCAGCAGTCTCCTTCGTGGCAGCTCGTGGAGAACAGGCCCGGCACACGGAGATCGCCAAGCCGTGCGAGCAGGCGCACCGTCCGTAGCACGGGCGCCGAGACCGCGAGCGGATCCAGCACCGGCGAGCCGAGCGTGACGAGCATCGCCACGCTGTCGGGCTCCCGCACCGCGAGCGCGCGAGCGAGCGCACCGCCGCGGCTCTGCCCGATCAGCACCACCGACCGGCCGCTCTCGGCAGCCAGCGCGCGAACCTGCACCTGCAGGCGATCGACGATCCGCCCAGCGCAATCGACGTTGGCGAGCATCCCGCTCCTCGCGACACGGTGGCCGCGGCGACGCAGCCAAGCGCGCATCACCACGAGCGAGGAGTCGCCGGCCATGAAGCCCGGGATCAGGAACACGGGCGGCGCCTCGGCACGACGCCGCGGCGCGCGCAGGACCTCGTCGCCGAGCAGCCGAGCGAGCTCGGCGCTGTAGCGCAGCTCCCCCCAGATCGGCGCCAGCGGCGCCGGCGCCACGGTGGCCTCGGCCGACATCCCTGACATAGAGTACCGCCGGATGGAGCTTTCAGACCGCCACGTCGTGATCACGGGTGGCGCCGGGGGCATCGGACGAGCGCTCGCGCGACGCATCGCCGACGAGTGCGCACGCGCGATCGTGATCGCCGACCGCGAGCTTGCCGCGGCCGAGAGGATCGCGGAGGAGCTCGGCGCCACGGCGCTCGCGCTCGACGCCGGGAGCGAGAGCAGCATCCGCGAGCTGATCGAGCGCGCCAGCGCCGCCAACGGCCCGATCGACGTGTTCATCTCCAACGCGGGCGTGCCCGGCGCGATGGGCGGTCCCGAGGCCGGCGATGAGATCTGGGACGAGGCCTGGCGCGTGAACGTGATGGCTCACGTTTGGGCCGCTCGCGTGCTGGCGCCGGAGATGGTCGCGCGGGGCGAGGGCTATCTCGTCAACACCGCCTCCGCCGCAGGACTTCTCACGCAGGTCTCCTCGCTCGTGTACAGCGTCACCAAGCACGCCGCCGTCGCGCTCGCCGAGTGGCTGGCGATCGAGTACGGCGACGCGGGCGTGCGCGTGTCGTGCATCTGCCCGCAGGGCGTGCGCACGCCGATGCTCGACCTCGCGATGGAGGAGCCAGCCGGCGCCGCGGCGCTCACCGCCGGCGGCCTGATCGAACCGGAGGACGTCGCCGACGCCGTCGTGGCGGGAATCCGCGAGGAGCGCCTGCTGATACTGCCGCACGAGAACGTCGCCGGCTTCCTCGCGCTGAAGGGGTCCGACCCCGAGCGATGGCTGAAGGGCATGCGCAGGCTCGTGCGCGAGGCCCGCACCGGCGCCAGCACCGAGGGCTAGCTGTAAGACCCGAGGACGTTGTTCAGTTCGCTGAGGCGGGTTCCGGGCGGCTTGTGCGCGAGGGCGCGCCCCTGGGCGAGCTCGGCCGCGATCACAGCGGCCCGAGCGCGCGGGTCCACCAGGTTCGATCCCATCGCCGCCGGCGGCGCCGGCGTCGGGGCTGGCGATGGCGCGTCGCAGGTCAGGCACTTCGCAGCGCCTCTAGAGTGGCCACGTGGCCACTGGCTCGCAACCGCCGTCGAGCTCCCAGGAGCGCGAGATCCGCGCCTGGCTGATGGACATGGACGGGGTGCTCGTGCACGAGGAGCAGGCGATACCGGGAGCCGCCGCGTTCGTTGCGCGACTGCAGGAGCTCGGGCTGCCGTTCCTGGTCCTCACGAACAACTCGATGTACACGCCGAGGGACCTGGCGGCTAGGCTGCGCGCCAGCGGCCTGCTTCTGCCCGAGGAGGCGATCTGGACCTCGGCGCTCGCGACCGCCCAGTTCCTGCAGGCGCAGCGTCCCGCCGGCTCGGCCTACGTCGTCGGCGAGGTCGGGCTCACGACCGCGCTGCACAACGTCGGCTACACGCTCAGCGAGCGCGAACCCGACTATGTCGTGCTCGGCGAGACGCGCACGTACAGCTTCGAGCGGATCACGAGGGCGATCCGCCTGATCGTCGACGGCGCGCGCTTCATCGCCACGAACCCCGACCACATCGGTCCCTCGCCGGATGGGCCGACGCCGGCGACGGGCAGCGTGGCCGCACTGGTCAGCCACGCGACCGGCGTCGACCCCTACTTCGTAGGAAAGCCGAACCCGCTCATGATGCGCTCTGCTCTGAACGCGATCGAGGCGCACTCCGAGCACACGGCGATGATCGGAGATCGCATGGACACCGACGTCGTCTCGGGGCTCGAGGCCGGGCTGCAGGCGATCCTCGTGCTCACCGGGGTGAGCACGAGGGAGATGGCCGAACGCTATCCCTACAGGCCGTCCCGGATCATCGACTCGGTCGCCGATCTCGTGCCGGAGCTCGGCGGGCGTATCGTTCCCGCGTCGTGAGCCAGCGGCGCATCGCTACCAACGGGATCGAGCTGAGCGTGCTCGAGGAGGGATCGGGTCCGCCGCTTGTGCTCTGCCACGGCTTTCCCGAGCTCGCCCACTCCTGGCGCCACCAGATCCCGGCGCTCGCGCAGGCCGGCTATCGCGTGCTCGCTCCGGATATGCGCGGATACGGACGCAGCTCGGTGCCCGAGGAGGTCGAGGCCTACGACGTGCTCTCCCTGTGCGGGGACCTCTGCGGCCTGCTCGACGCCGTCGGGGAGGAGAGCGCGATCTTCGTCGGCCACGATTGGGGCGCGAACGTCGTCTGGTGGCTGGCCGCGATCCATCCCGAGCGCGTGCGCGCTGTGGCAGGCCTGAGCGTGCCGTTCGTGCCGCGCGCGCCCGCGGCGCCGATCCCGATCCTGCGCGCGCATCTGGGCGAGGACTTCTACATCGTCTGGTTCCAGCAGCCCGGCGTCGCCGACGAGGCGCTGGCGCGAGACGTCCGCCGCACGCTCACGACGTCGCGACAATGGACCGCGCAGTGGGCCGAGGAGGAGCAGCGTCCCGCGCGCCGTCCGGAGTGGCTCTCGGAGGAGGACCTGCAGGTCTACGTCGACGCGTTCGAGCGCACCGGGTTCAGCGGCGGGCTCAACTGGTATCGCAACATCGACCGCAACTGGACGCTCACCGAGCCCTACGGCGAGCGGCGCGTAGAGCAGCCGGCGCTGTTCCTCACGGGCGAGCTGGACCTCGTGCGCGGGTTCATGCCCGCCGAGGCGATGAGCGGATGGGTGCCCGACCTGCGCGCCGAGATAGTCGTGCCGGGCGCCGGGCACTGGGTCCAGCAGCAGCGGCCCGACGCGGTCAACGCCGCGCTGCTCGACTTCCTCGGCGAGCTCTGAGCGGCCTACGCCACTGCGGCCTGCGCCACCGTCTCTCCCGCGGCCGTCGAGGCGGGCTCGAGCAGAGCGCGCCCGTGCCGGATCAGGTCCGCGGCCCGCTCGGCGAGCGCGATCGTCGGAGCGTTCGTGTTTCCGCGCGGGACCGTCGGCATGACCGAGGCGTCGACGACGCGCAGGCCCTGCAGGCCGTTGACGCACAGCTGCTCGTCGACGACGGCATGGGGGTCAGCGCCCATGCGGCACGTGCCGACCGGGTGATAGATCGCGAACGTGGTGCGTTGCACGTGTGCGCGCAGCGCCTCCTCGGAGTCCTCGGCAGGCACGTTGAAGGGCTCAGCGCAGTAGGGGCTCATCGCCGGCTGGCCACAGATCTCGAGCGCCAGGCGTAGGCCGGCGATCATGCGCTGCATGTCGTCGCCGACACTGTAGAAGGCGTTGTGGATGATCGGCTTGGCCGAGGGGTCTTTGGAGGCCAGCCGCAGCGAGCCGCGGCTGTGCTGCGTGAGCAGGCAGGGCGAGACCCAGACGCCGTGCGCCTCGGGGTCGCGGGTACCCTCGTCGATGATCTGCAGCGGCACGACGTGGAACTGCGTGTCCGGCGCCGGAGCCTCGGCGACGACGCGCGCGAAGCCGCCGGCCTCGGCGAAGTTGGACGCGAACGGTCCCGTCCGCGTGGCTTCGTACTCGGCGAGCGCCTGCGGCTCGAGCGCCAGCAGCAGGCTCTCGGGCTCGGGCGTCGTCCATACGAGCTGCGTGGCGGGATGGTCGGAGAGGTTCTCCCCGACCGCCGGCTGCTCCAGCAGGACCTCGACTTCGCGCATCGTGAGGTGTTCGGGCTCGCCGATGCCCGAGAGCATCAGCAGCTGGGGCGAGTTGTAGGCGCCCGCGCTCAGGATCACCTCGCGCTCGGCCCGGAACTCCTGCGCGGTGCCGAGCTGCGCGGCCAGCACGCCGACAGCTCGCGTGCCCTCGAAGACGATCCGCTGGACCTGCATGTGGGGCATCACCGTCAGGTTGGGGCGCTCCATCGCCGGACGCAGGTAGGCTGCCGCGGTGCTGGCGCGCATCCCCTCGCGCTGGGTCACCTGGTACATCCCGACCCCGTCCTGCCGCGGTCCGTTGAAGTCCTCGTTGCGCGCCAGGCCCGCCTGCACGCCGGCCTCCACGAAGGCGTGCGAGATGCGGTTGTGGGAGCGCTCTTCGCTGACTGGCAGCGGTCCGCCGGCGCCGTGCAGCTGCGAGGCGCCACGCTCGTTGTCCTCGGCCTTGATGAAGTAGGGGAGCAGGTCGGCCCACGACCACCCGGCCACGCCCCAGTCGTCGTAGTCGAGACCGTTGCCGCGGATGTAGACCATCGCGTTGATGGAGGATGAGCCCCCGAGGACCTTGCCGCGCGGGAGCGTGATGCGCCGGCCGTCGCAGTGGGACTCGGGCGCCGAGTGATAGTCCCAGTCCACCTCCGTCGCCCCGAGCTGGAGGTAGCCGAGCGGGACGTGGATGTTTTCGTTGACGTCCGGCGGCCCCGCCTCGAGCAGCAGCACCTTCACGTCCGGATCTTCGCTGAGCCGGCTCGCGAGCACGCATCCCGCCGAGCCCGCACCCACGATCACGTAGTCGTACATGCTTTCTCCCCTCCTAGCGGACCTTCCCGCAGCAACGATACCGGGCACGCTCGCGCGGCGGCCTACCGTCGACGGGGGCGCGGGCGACGAGCGCGCCCCAGGCGATGAGGCGCGCGCTCGCCGGAGCCTGAGGACGCGGCGAGCGGGACGGCACGATAGCGCGAACGAGGGACGGCGGGCGGGCTCGAGGATCGCGCGAGACCAGCCCGAGGGCGGCGCGACGGCTCAGGGGAACAAGGGTGCGTCGAGCACGACCCCCGCCGCCTCGCAGGCCGCGCGCCAGTCCTCGTCGCCGCCGTTGACTGTGGCGTTGACGGCCGTGTCGGCCCACTCCAGCGACTCGGCGGCGTAGGTCGCCTCGGCGGCCGGCTGCTCGCCGTAGGCCAGGGTCTCGTCGCGGTCGTCGAGCTTGCCGACGCTTCCGTTCGGCGTCCCGTTCGGCGTCCCGTTCGGCGAGGCCGCCGGGTCGGCGTCGGCGTAGACGGCTGCGCTGGGCTGCGGCGGCGGCGCGGGCTGCACCCTAGCCTCGGGCGACTCGAGCCCTCCCGGCGCCGGGGTGTAGCGGAACTGGCCGCTCTCGTCGCTCACCCAGAAGGCCCCGCCGCCGTCTTCGGTCTCGTGCAGGATCGAGCGTTCGTAGTGCTCGGCAATGCGCACGAGCGCCTCGATGTCCGCGACTTCGATCACGGGCACCCCGGGCAGTTGCCAGACGCGCGCGACAGGCACGATCATGCGTCCGTAGCGAGAGAGGATCACCTGCGTCTCATCCCTGCGTCGCGGCCGCACCATTGCAAGCACTGCGAGCGTCAGGAGCACGTCGAGCACGATTCCCACGAGCGCGATCGCGCGCGCGGTGCCGACCGCCAGCTGGGCGGCCCCCAGCGCGAGGTACTGCGGCTGATCGCGCCGCACGGTCGCCGAGCCGGCGCTAGAGGACAGGAACAGCGCCGCGGCGGACGGTCCGGTGACAGCGCCGCCTCCTCCGGCGGCCACGGGCTGGACCTCGTCCTGGTTGAGCGAGAAGTGAATCTGCGGGGAGAACGTGGCGTGCAGCGGCCTTTCGCCGAGCTGGCCGGAGACGCGCACGCGCGGCAGCAGCGCGAGCGTGTAGGCGCCGCCCACGTCGGTCGCCTTCTCGACGCTGCGCACCAGCCCGAGCAGCGAGCTCAGGTCGAGGCTCGCGAAGAGCACTCCATGATCGCCGTGGAAGCGCTGCGGCTCGGCGAGCGCGAGCGTCGTCTGCCAGCCGCTCGTCGAGGTCACGAGAGCGTCCATCGCCGCCGTCCCGGAGAGCGCGTGCGACGTCGTGCTGTGGAAGCGGTAATCGTAGCGGAGCCGCACGTTGCTGATGACCTGCGTGAACAGCGGTTCGCCGGTGACGGCGCGATCGTTCGCGTACGTCGGGCCGGGGGTGGCCTGGGCGCTGTAGGAGAGCCTGCCGACCTGCCTGTAGGGGACCGTCGAGGCGCGCACCGAGCTCGCGGGCTGCGTGAAGGCGATCAGCGCCAGCAGCGCGAACGGAAGCAGCGCCGCGAGGCCGCATGCGAGCACCGGCACCAGCGGGGCGCTCTGCGCGGCGGGCCCGGCGGACGCGGTGGGGGTGGCGGGCGCGGGCCGCGTGGCGCCTGAGCGTCCCGTCCGGCCGGCGCGCCGGGCCCTGCCCCGCAGGCGGCGCCTGCGCGCGAACGCCGTGCCCGCGAAGAGCAGCGCGGCGAGCGCAATCAGGGCTCCCACGAGAGCGGGCGAGCGGATCGACTGGAGCTCGGAGCCAACGCCTGCCACGTGTAACCACACGGCGCCCATCAGCTGGCTAGCAGCGGGGTGCTCGAAGTCGACGAAGTTGTTGTTGTCGCCCTTGAAGACGTACCGGTCTCCGACGCGGCCGATGATCCGGTGCAGGACGACGGTGTGGAACACGTTGCTGTGGTAGGCGACGATCTCGCCGACCCGGTAGCTGCTCTGACTGCGCACGAGCACGAGATCGCCGGAGTGGAAGCGGGGCTGCATGCTGACCCCGTGGGTGACGATGTAGCTCGTGCGACCGCCCAGAGCAGTTGGCGCGAGGAAGAACCACAGGCATGCGGCGACCGCGATCAACCCGAGACCGCTGATTACGCGCTTCGTGGTGTGACGAGGTCGCATGGCGTTGGCGAGCGGCAGGGAGCGGCCGCGGAGGGCCACTCCCTGCCATCCCGATGTCAGCGTTATTCGATCGTGACCGAACCGCTGCTGACTGCGGCGACGGACAGCTTCAGCCCTTCGGCGTCGGGGACCGGTTTCGCGAATGTGCACGTGACCGCCCAGGGCGAGGCGGCTTCAGAGGCGCCGCAGTCCGACCAGTTGGCCGTCACCGGGGCCGCTTTGCTGAGCGCGACCGCGACGTCGGACGCCGCCTTGTTGAGGTCGAACGTCACTTTGGTCATCGTTTCGCCGCTTTCGTTGAACGTGTAGTTCGTGGGCGAGTTGACGGTGTAGCCGCTCACCGTTGCCGAGCCGGCACCGGCCGAGTGTTCGGCGACCGTGTTGCTGGCGGTGAACGCGTACGCGCCCACGCCGAGAACGGCTGCCAGCGCAACTGCCAGCAGGCCGGCGATCTTTCGGTTTCGGCCGACGATGCGTCGCCGGCCTGGGAACTTCAACATGTCGGGCCTCCGATGGATTTGCAGGCACTTCGTGCCATTTCCCGGGCCCATCGACGGGCTCTTAGAGCCTCTTTATGCGTGACGTGGGCCTTGCAACGAATCAGCCACGCCGCAGGCGACCTTGCAACGGATCGCCCGCTCTTGTCAAGCCCAAAGCGGGGCGCGCGGCGGCCTGCAATCGAGCGTGCAGCGAGTCAGGACCCCTCTCCAGCCGACAGCCCTCCGCGACGGCTCCGCGTCAGAGGTCGATGACCGTCACGTCGGGCCAGCTCGCGCCGAGATGCTCGCCGACGAGGCGCCGGTGGCAGCGATCGGCCGCGGCCTCGCTGCACAGAAGGGCGGTGCGCCGCTCGAAGTCCGAAGGCGAGAGCAGCTCCTCCACGCGGCGCTCACGCAGGAGCGCGAGGAAGCGCTCGGCGAAGCGCGGCCAGTCCGCCCCGCGACCTCTTGCCTGATCGAGCAGCTCCTTCGTCGGCGCCAGCAGGGGCTCGTGCTCGTAGCGCGCGCCGATCAGCTCCTCGAGGAAGTAGGGAAGGTCGCTCGCCTTGGCGAAGCCCGCCAGCTGCGAGCTGTTGTTGAGACGAATGTCGAGGACGTGCTCGATGCGTGCATCGGCGAGGCGGGTGAAGAAGCCCCTCGCGGTCGTCTGGGTGAAGCCGATCGTGTAGATCTCCATCGCTAGCTCCCGCGTCACGCCGTGCCCGCGAGACTAGACGGCCGCCGTTGGCGAGACGTTGGCGCCGCGTCGTGCTGCGCTGGCGCGTTGCACAGCGCACCGCCAACGCTCCGACAACGGGCTCGATCTACCTTTGGGCCCATGCCAAAGCTCGCGGCAGCGACGGGCCTGCAGCAGATGCGGGCGATCGTCGAGGGCACGGCCCCGCCGGCGCCGATCCAGGCGCTGATCGGCTTCGTGCTCGCCGAGATCGACGAGGGCACGGCGGTCTTCCTGTGCACGCCGACGGCCGAGATGCGCAACCCGCTCGGTGCCGTCCACGGCGGCATCGCGATGACGTTGCTCGACTCTGCCGCGGGAGCGGCCGTGCACACGACGCTCGGCGCCGGTCAGGCCTATGCCACCCTGGAGACGAAGGTCAACCTCGTCCGCGCAATCACGCCCGAGACGGGGGAGGTGCGCGCCGAGGGCGAGGTCGTGTACCGCGGTGGCCGGGTCGCGACTGCGCAGGGTCGCCTCACGGATCGCACGGGAGCGCTTCTCGCGCATGCCACCTCTACGTGTCTGATCCTGGGGGGTTGAGCAGCGCCGCGTGCAGCTTCTGCAGCTCGGGCCCCGGCACCGCGCCGAGCTCCTCTCGGAGCAGGACGCGGACCGCGTCGTAGACGCGCAGCGCTTCGGCGGCGTTGCCCTGAGCCGCGAGCGCGCGCATCAGGTGTGCGTGGCCGGTTTCGCGAAACGGCGAGAGCCGAGCCAACTCGCGCGCCGCCCGCACTGCCGTGTCGAGCTCGGGTCCGCCGAGCCGGATGGAGCACGCGGCGAGCGCCTGCAGCGCGTCCGCTTGCAGGTCGGCCAGCGCCGCGCGGCGGTCGAGCACCCAGTCGCCGTCGAGGCCCGCCAGGAATAGTCGGGAGCTCACGTTCAGCGCTATGTGCGATGCGATCCACGCGCGCACGTCCTGATCCTGGGAGACCGCGGCCTGCGCGTCGTGAAGCGCCTGGCTGGCGGCCTCGAGATCCACCCATGCGCCGGTCGGCAGCCGCAGCTGAGGCTCGGGAGCTGCGGGCAGGAGCTCCTCGCCGGGGAGAGCGAGCGCGCGGCGAAGCTTCGAGAGCAGCGCGCGCACCGCGCCGGCGGCCCCTGGCGGAGGCGCCGAGCCCCACAACAGCTCGACGAGCTCCTCGCGCCTCACCGCGCGGGTGCGATGCGCAATCAGGTATGCGCACAGGAGTCGGCCCTGCGCGCCCGGAAGCGCGGGCGTGATGTCGACGCCCGAGATCCTCACCACCAGGGGACCGCAGAGCTGGATGCGGGTGGAGTGGGCTGCCGCCGGCATCGCCGTGCGACACTAGCGCCGGTGAGCAGGGTGATCGTATGCGAGTGCGGGACCGTGGTGCGCGGGGAGAGCGACGAGCAGCTTCTCGAGGCCGGACGAGCGCACATGCGATCCAACCATCCGGCGATTGCCGCGGAGATCAGCGACGAGGATCTTCTGGCGCTCAGCCAGGAGGAGCCGCAGGCCCAGCACTCGGGGACCTGATCGGCGGCGGCGCTGTCGATTCTGCTGGTCTCGGGCAGCACGCGAGGCGAGTCGACCAACACGGCGGAGCTGCGCGCCCTCGCCGACGCAGCCTCGTGCGCGTCGGCGATCGGGATTGAGCTCGTGTCGGCGACCGCGGCCGACCTCGCTCTGCGGGCGTCGCGAGCGAGCTCGCCGGCGCGAGCGCACGCGGGCGCTCATTCCACGACGAGCGTGGCTCTCATGCCTTTCTTCTCGTGTTCCGGCAGCGAGCAGAACAGCGTGTAGGTGCCGGGTTTCAGTTCGATCGTCTGGTCGACCACGGCCCCCGAACGGGTGTTCGCGACCGAGCCCGCGGGCGGCCCTTCGCCCGGCGCGACGTTGAGGTTGTGTTCGTCCTGTCCGTGGTTGACGAACTCGAAGACCACCTTGCCGGCGGGAACGGTGGTGCGCGAGAGCGAGAAGCTGTACTCGACGGCGGTCACCTGAACGCGCGGCACCGACGGTGGAACCCCGGAGACCGTTTCGCCCGACCCGCCCGAGCCCGACGACGAGGCTTCCGTCGCCGGGGGCGAGGTCGCGGTGGTCGTGGTCGCGGACGTCGGGCCCGGGCTCGTCGGCGTTGGGCCCGGTTGAGATGAGACGCCGCCCGTACGGCTCTGCGCCGGCGAGGTGTGGCGGCGCGATCGAGCGCAGCGGCTGTGGTGGCTGGCGCGGCGTCCGTGCGCGCGCGTTTGAGCTCTGCAGGCATGGCTGCGGGCAGGTCTTTGGCGCTGGCTGCGCCCGCGGCCCGGCGCCGCGGTCGCGATCGCCGTCGCGAGCCCGAGGGCGCACGCGCCACCGAGCAGCAGGACCCAGATGCGCCTCGCGCCCGGGCGCATCACGTGAACAGCCCGGGGACCTGCCCGTAGTGGCTCGGGCCTTCGAGGCCGGTGCCCGCTTCGGGGATCACGAGGCCCGCTTCGGTCTGGAACCACTGACCCAGGATGGCCGCGTAGATCGCCCGGTAGTCGGAGGTGTTGATCAGGTTTTCGTTTTCGTCGAGTTTCGAGAGACCCGGGAACCCGCCGACCATTTTTCCCTTCACGCGACTGCCGATCAGGAACGACACGCCGGCCGCGCCGTGGTCGGTGCCCGAGCCGTTTTCGCGCGGGCGCCGACCGAACTCCGACCACAACTGAACCACGACGCGCTGGTCGAGTTTGCGCGCTTCGAGGTCGCGTTGGAACGCGACGACGGATTCGACCGTCTCGCCGAGGTTCGTGCTCAGGGTGGTGGCCTCGTCGGAGTGCGTGTCATAACCGCCGACGGCGTTCAGCGAGACGCATTTGATCGGGAGCGCTTCGTCATCGAGCATCGCGGCGAGCACGGCCAGACGAGCCGGGAAGTCGCCGCCCGAGGTTGGATAGGTAACCGGCGAGGTGAAGCCTGGTTTGCCTTCGTGTTCGGCGAAGGGGGCGACCTGGTTGCGGATGATGCTCGTGTCGAGCGATGCCGCGCGAGCCTGCGCGAAGGCCGGCGAGGGGGCGGCGAGCGCCCCCAGAGCGCCGAACGTTTCCATCGTCGGTTCGGTGAGGGGTTCATCGAGCCCGTAGGCCCAGAACTGATAGTCCGACGGGGTCGACACGGCGGCCACGGGCACCCTCGTCGTCGCGAGGGCGGGCGCCAGGGAGTAGTCGAGCGAGAGACCCTGAAGCGGGTTGTTCGGGTTGCCGGCGATGTCCAGGTAGCGGCCCATCCAGCCCGACCGCGTCTCTGTGTTCAGTTCGCCGACCTCCCAGTAGTGGCGGCTGGTGAAGTGGCTCTCGTCGGGGGGGTCATAGCCAATCGCCGGGAAGACCGTGACCTTGCCTTCGCCGTGCAGTTGGGCCAGGCCGGCTGCCTGCGGGTGCCACATCAGCGCTTCGTCCTCGCTGAACACCTGCCCGGCTCCTTCGGCGAGCCCCAGCGTGGGTCGAAGTTCGTGGTACTTCGCTTCCTTGACCGGCGCGAGCACGGACAGCGCGTCCCAGCCGCCTTCCATGAAGATCGACACGAGCACCGGCTGGTTGGGCGGCGCGGCCATGGCTTCGGCGATGCCCACTTCCAGCTGACGCGGCGAGAGCGCGGCGGCGCCATAGACGGCCAGCATCGCGCCCGCCGAGCGCAGCAGAAACGAGCGCCGGTCCATGCCGGTGCCAGCCGGCAGCGGCATGCCGGGCTCGATCGAGGGCAGGCCGCGACCGGCCTGGGCGATTCCCGCCCGCAGCAGCTGCGAGCGCGTGAAGTCGTTGCAGGAGCAGCTTCTCTGCATATCAGCTCACCTGCATGTCGGGGGACGTGGCGATCAGCATGCGCAACGCGTTTTGGCGAAGCGCGCGATAGGGGCTGTTCTGCCAGCTGGCTGTGATGACGCCGTTGAGGCACCGCGCGGAGAAGTTTTCGAGGCATTGCTTCGATTCTTCGCCCAGGGCGGGGGTTGCCCAATAGGCGAATGCGTGCTCGATCGCTTCGGCGGGGGTCTCGGTGGAGCTGTACGCGGCTTCACCTTTCCCGGGCCACGGGTTGGGGTAGGACTTCGCGGTGACGTAGCTCGCGATTTCCCAGCGCGCCTTCGCCGTGGACGTGTCCAGCCAGTGGGTGAAGTCCCAACCGGAGACGTTCGGCGGGTAGAACAGCTGCTGGCCGGCGGCGGCGGACAGCCACGCCCACGCGGTGGTGTCGATCGGGCGTCCGATCGCGCGCAGCAGGGCGGCGTTGTAGACGACGGGAGGCGTCACGAGCTCCGAGCCGTCGAGGAAGTCCGGATGCATTAGGATCGCCTCCACGACCGCCTGGATGCTGTAGCCGGAGGTCGTGTAGAGCCCCTCCAGCGACGCCAAGGTCCCCGGGGCGGGCGGAGCGGGGACGAAGTAGCTCCACAGCTTGCTGACGAAGAACGACGCGTGCAGAGGGTGCGTCACGCACAGCCGCACGGCGTCTTCGTAGTTCCATTTGCCGGTCTGCCCGAACACGGTCTTGTTGCCGTTGTCGTGGCGAGAGGAATCGAAGTGAAAGTTCTGCCAACCTTTGCTTTCGGTCCATTCCGCGGTCCAGCCGGTGAGCGTCCGCGCCATTTCTTTAACGTCCGTCTCGGTATACGCGCCGCGGTCGGCGCCGAGCGAAAACAGCTCCATCATCTCGCGGGCGTAGTTCTCGTTCAGTTCGTGCTTGTCGTTGTAGATGCCGTCGAGGAACACGAGCATCGCCGGGTTCGTCGTGACGGCGAGGAAGAGTTCGTGAAACCCGCCGAGCGCCATTTCGCGGAACAGGTTGTTTTGGTCGAGCATGCGCTGCTGACTGCCGACCTTTTCGTTGGAGTTCGCGAACCAGTCGTGCCAGATGAAGGTCATCCGCTCCACGAGCTGCTGGTCGGAGCGGACCATGCGGTCGAGCCACCAGCAGTGATCCTGGCCATATGCGTCGGCGGGGTCGAGTGCGTTGCCTTCGTCGTCCGTCGGTTCGGGTCCGCTGAGATGCGCCGCGCCCGCGGGACGCGTGAGCGCGTGGACGGCCGTTTCGAGTGACTGTCCCGCGATCGACTGGACCTGGCCCGGGGCGGGCCCGAAGCCCGCGCGCCACAGCAGGCGCCGAGCCTGCGCTGCCGTGATCGCTGTGACCTGCGCCGGCGGCGGGGCCGATGAGGGCGGCGGTGGGCTGACCGGGATCGCCGGCGGGGCCGGTGCTCCGGCGAGCCCCGCGGAGTTGGGCGTCACCGTCGCGTGACGCGGCGCGGCCTTGTGATGCTTGCGCTTGTGGTGCTTGTGCTTAGCGTGCTTGCTCACGCGCAGGCCATGCTTGGCGCGCCTGGAGTGCCTTGCTTTGCCTTTCGCAGAGCTGGCCTGCGCGCTGGCCGAAGCAGGCGTCATCGAGCGATCGCCACCGAGGGACGTGAAGGCGTGAGCCCTCCCATGCTTTCATCCTCGGCACGCACCCCCCTCAACATGAGGCTGCCGCCGGGCGCTTTGGACGTTTGTCGAACGTGCGGTCGGCCTCGAGCGCGCCGAGATCGACTCGGCCTTCTAACGCGATCGCCGGCCCGGCGGGTGCAGCGCAGCGCTCGCCGAGGCTCGGCGCGCTCCCGAGCACCGCTGCACCGGCGATCCGTCCAGGCTGGAGCATGCGCGCGAGCGCTGCAGTAACGTCGCCGGGCAAGCGCTGGAATCAAGCCTGGCGCGATCGAGCCAGAGCGAGCACGATGCTGTTCAAGCAGATCACCCACGACGACCTCGGCTGCGCCTCCTACCTGATCGGCGATGAGCGGGCCGGCGTCGCCGCGGTGGTCGATCCGCGCTTCGAGATCGACGAGTACCTTGAGCTCGCTCGCTATCGCGGCGTGAACATCGAGCACGTGCTCGAGACCCACAACCACGCCGACCACGTCTCCGGACACGGGCGGTTGGTGGCGGCGACCGGAGCGCGCATACACATACATCGCGCTGCCGAGCCGAGCTACGACCATGAGCCGTTCGACGACGGCTGGGAGCTGCGGATCGGCTCGCTGCTCGTCCGCGCCCTGCATACGCCCGGGCACCGCCCCGAGCACACCGCCTTCCTGCTGATCGACAGCGACCGCGGACCCGAGCCGTGGGCTGTGCTGAGCGGGGACAGCCTGTTCGTCGGAGACGTCGCGCGGACCGATCTGGCGATCGACGCGTCCGAGGGAGCGGCCCAGATCTTCGACTCGGTGCACCGCAGGCTGCTCTCGCTCCCCGACCACTGCGAGCTCTGGCCCGCACACCTCGGAGGATCGATGTGCGGCGGCGTCGCGATGGACGTGAAGATCTGCTCGACGATCGGGTTCGAGCGCCGCCACAACGCCGCGCTCGCGGTCGACGAGCCGCGGGAGTTTGTGGCACAGGCGATCTCCCGGCTCGGTCCCCAGCCGCCGAACTTCGAGAAGATCGTGGCCCTGAACCGCGGCCCCCTCGTCACGGCGGGAATCGACATCCAGGCGCTCTATCCCCATCAGGTGCGGCTCAAGGCGCAGGACGGAGCTCTGCTCATCGACGTGCGCACCGACCTGCAGTTCGACGACGTGCACATCGAGGGGTCGATCTGCATCCCCTCGTTCAGCCCCGGCTTCGGGTCCAAGCTGGCTTGGCTGGCCGACCACGAGCGCGAGATCGTGTTCATCGGGCGCGACGACGAGGACGGCCGCCGCGCTGCGAAGCTGGCCCTGGCCGTCGGCGTGCGCGAGATCGGCGGCCTGCTCTCAGGAGGGATGACCAACTGGCGCCAGGAACGGCATCCGGCAGAACACACCGATCGCGTCGCGGCGGCCGACGTGAAGGGCTGGCTCGCGAGGGACCCGCAGCTCCAGCTGCTCGACGTCCGCGAGCGCGCCGAATGGGATGCCGGTCACATCCCGGGATCCCTCTCCACCCCCTGGCACGACATCCGCTCGATACCGGAGGGCGTGGACCCGGGGCGGCCGATCGCCGTGATCTGCGCCGGCGGGACTCGGGCGGGAACCGCCGCGAGCCTTCTCAAGCACCATGGCGCGAGGGACGTGGCCCACATCGTCGACGGCGGCGTGCCGACGCTCGCGAGCACGGGCGTGAGGCTCGAGTCGAGCGCGACGGCCAGGCCGGGCGTCGCCGCCTGACCAGGCGGAACCTGGCCCGGGGAGCAGGGCCAGGGGAGGCGGTAGGCCGGGCCGCTGGAGCGCTTTAGTTGTTGCGGGCGAACAGCCGCAGGAAGAGCAGGAAGATGTTGAGCACGTCGAGGAAGATGCCGGCGGCCAGTGGGATCGCCTCGTTCGTGCCCGCGCGGCGAAGGCGGTTGAAGTCGACGACCGTATAGAGCCCGAAGATCGCCAGCCCGGCGATCGAGTAGATCGTGTACGCACCTGGGATTTGCACGAAGATCAACACGATTCCGGCGCCGATCAGCGCGAAGAGCAGCCAGAAGAGCGTCCTGTAGAGAAAGGAGAGGTCGCGGCGGACCGCGTACCCTGCCGCCCCCAAACCGCCCACGAACAGCGCGGTCGCTCCGAACGCCTGCCGAACCGCGGTCGGATCCGTGGCCGAGTAGTAGTTGATCGTGGTGGCCACGCTCACGCCGATCAACAGGCCGAAGGCGAACAGCAGCGCCAGCGCGAGCCCGGTCTGCTCGCGCGCGTTTGCGACGTTCAGCCCGACGAGACAGCCCAGCGCGAGCAGCCAGGCGATGAACCACCCGGCGCCGCCCAGATTGCGTCCAGCGTAGGCGCCCAGCGTGGCGAAGCCGACCGTCAGCGCGACGAGCCCCATCACGCGGCCGAACAGCTTCGGCGTGCTCGCTTCCGGCACTGGCTGCGCGTATTCTGCTACCCCCATCGCGCAGATCGTAGTTCACGCGAGGGCGCGTCGAGAGGCCTCGGGACGCTTGCGCGCGCCTACTTGCGGGGACAGGGGCTTTGTAGGACACCGTGACGGTCGTCTGTGCGAGCCCGTCGAGCCCGCCGAACGTCAGTTCCGAGCGACGGTGAAGCCGGCCTTCGGACACGCGGCGGGGAGCATCCCGTGGTAGATGGGCTTGCCCTTCTGCTCGGTCGCCGAGCCGACCTTGACGCTGATTCGCCGCACCGACGCGTCCGGCGCGCCGGGCACCGTTTCGACGAGCGGCACCTGGGATATGAGCTCCTCGCCGAAGCCGCCGGGAGCTCGCCTGGCCGGTCGGCGCCCGGGGAGCAGACCCCACCTCGCGCGAACCTCATCCAAGGCCGCTCGCGTGCGGCGCACCTCCGCGACGCGTTCGAGCGGCACCTCGCGGGCGCGAGTCAGACTACGATCGGATCATGGACGGTGAAGGGGAGGAGCTCGGCGGAGCCGACCCCGCTCGCCTGGCGGCGGCCCGGCGCGAAGTGGAGGCGTTCGCGCGCGAGAAGGGCGCCGGGGTCGACGAAGAGGAGCCCGGCCGCTGGCGCCTCGAGCGCAAGCCGGCGTTCTTCCGCCTGGGTATGTACTACTGGACGGCCGAGCTGCGCGCCGACGGGTGCCTTGCGTTCTCCGAGCGCCAGTGGCGCGCCGATCCCAACTACGACTGACGCGCGGATCGCGAACGAGCGGATCGATCCGGTCCCGCTGAGCGCCAAAGGGTCCATTACTCCGGGACGGCCAGCAGCCGCTCGGCGACGCGCCCGGCCGCCTCGCGTACGTGCGTGCTGGCGTTGAGCGCCGCCAGGAAGGCATCTTGCTCGATGCTGAGAAAGGTGGTGGCGCTCGCGGCGGTGACGGTCGCCGTACGTCTGACACGGTGCAGAAGCGCGATCTCGCCGAATCCTTCGCCGCGGCCCATGCGCCTGATCTTCGAGCCCCCTCTGCTGACGACCACGTCTCCGTCTGTGATCGCGTAGTAGCGGTCGCCGACCTCCCCCTCGCTGATGACAGTGGCGCCCGCTGGGAACGTGAGGTAGCAGGCCTCGCGGGCAAGCGTTTCCAGCGGAGCGGCGGGCAACGCTGAGAAGATGTGGAGGTTGCGGAGCAAGCCCATCTCCACGACGGGGATGCTCGCCTCCCGATCGATGCTGCGTATGCGCGGCAGCGTCAGGATCACGGCGAGTGGCGCGAGCGAGGCCATCCCGAGGAAGGCCGCGTCGGTGCCTCCGAGACTGACGAGCAGGGGCACGGCGAGCGACCCGAAGGCCAGGCCCGCGTCGCGAATCGACTCGATCAGGACGAACGCGCAGACGATCACGTCAAGCGGCGTGGAGCGCTGAAGCAGCGTCTGGGCCGCGATCGACTGCATCGAGCGAGATGCCCCTACGACTAGCAGCAACGTCACGGCGAGCAGCGTCGTCGATGCGAGCGTCAGTGCCGCGAGCGCGGCGGCGCCGATCAACGCGGCGGCGACGAGTGGCACAGCCAGGCGCCGACCCACGAGCAGCACGGCCAAGCTCGCGCCGGCGAGGCCGCCGGCCCCGAAAGCCGCGCTGAGGTAGCCGGCGGCGGCCGGCCCGATCACGAGGATCCTTATGGCGATGAGCACGACGAGCAGGTCGATGGCGCCCTCGATCGCTGCCGCGCCGGCACGATAGGCCATCAACGCCCTTGTGTTCGGCTGCGCCGCGATCACGCGTGCGGCGGCGATCAGGTCGGCAAGGCCGCCCTCCTCCTCCTCGCCTCCGTGCGCCGCAGCCCGCAGCGGGTGGACCCGCGCGAGCAAGGGCGTGCAGGCGCACATGCCCGCGAGCACCGCGCACGCCAGACCGGGGCCCTGCAGGCCGATCATCAGGCCCGCTAGAAGCGGACCACCGAGCGCGCCCGCCCCTTTGCACCAGGCCGTTGCCACGTTGGCGGCTGTGAGCTCGTCGGGATGGCGCACCACGAGCGGCGTGAGCACGTTGTGCAGCGGGATGCTCACCCCAAGCGGCACCGTGAATCCGACGGCGGCGGCGTATACGACAACCGCGTGCGCGTTCAGCAGGATCGCGACGGCGCAGCCCGCGAGCATCAGGGTCGACGCCAGATAGCAGCACGCCAGCAGCCGCGCGATCCCGATGCGCGCGCCGTGGGCGCTGATGATCGGCGCGAGCACCATCGAGGGAATCAGCTGCGCCAGCGCCACGAGGCCGGCGGTTGAGGCGCCGCCGCGTTTGTACGCGTACACGAGCAGGGCGATCCACTCCCCGTACTCGACAAACGTCATCACCAGGAAGGCGAGCATCAAGCGGCTGAGCGCGCCGTTGGATCCCACGATGCGAACGACGCCGCGAACGCGCGAGATTGGCCCGACGCGCCGGCCAGGCGCGCTGCGATCTCGATCGGCGATCGCCGGCTTGCCGTCGGGCCCCATCAGGGCGACTGGGGCAGCTTCGCCGAGCCCCGCTTGAGGACCGGAGTGGACGGCGGCGGTACAACGGGTCCGATGTCCCCGTCCGGAGCCTCGTCGAGATCGACGATCACCGGCGCGTGATCGCTCGGCCCTCGGCCCTTGCGGGCCTGCCGGTCGACCCATGCCGCCCGCACCCTAGCCGCCACCGTCTCGCTGGCCAGCACCAGGTCGATGCGCATACCGAGGTCCTGATGGAACATGCCAGCCCGGTAGTCCCAGTACGTGAAGACGCGCTCCGTCGGCCAACGTTCGCGCACGACATCGCGCAGGCCCAGCGCCTGCAGTTCGGCCAGCGCCGCGCGCTCGGGCGGCGTGACGTGGGTGTGGCCGACGTAGGCCTCGGGGTCGAACACGTCGATGTTCGCCGGCGCGATGTTCATGTCGCCGCACACCACGGTGGGCCCCGGGGCAGCGGCCAGCATGTCTCGCAACGCGCCGAGCCACGCGAGCTTGTAGCGGTAGTGCTCGGACCCGGGCTCGCGGCCGTTGGGAACGTAGACGGAGTACACGCGGACCCCGCGGCACGTCGCCGAGATCGCGCGCGCCTCCGGGTTCGGGAAGCCCGGCGCGCCGTCGACGCCGACCACGACGTCATCGAGGCCGGCAAGCGAGAGGATCGCGACCCCGTTCCATTGCGCCTCCCCGTGGCGGGCGACGGCGTAGCCGCGACTCGCCAGCGCCTCGCCGAGCAGCTCGTCGAATGCGCCATCTGCGAGCTTGGTCTCCTGCAGGCAGACGACGTCTGGCTTGCGTTCGTCCAGCCACGGAAGCAGCCGCGGCACCCGCTGCTTGGCCGAGTTCACATTCCAAGTGGCTACCCGCACGGGCGTACGGTAGCGGCGGCACCCTCCCTGCGGTCCGTGCGCTCAACTCGACGCAGACCACGAAGAAGCGGTCGAGGTAAACACGACGATCTAGGCGTGCCGGGGGCGGCGCTCGCGGCGGCGCCGGCGCGGTTTCGAAGATGATTGCGGCCATGAGGTCTCCCGAGCCGCGCCGTCGCGACGATGAGCGCCGCCCCACGCCCTGCTCGCCGCTGCCGCGACGAGGCGGGCTGCTGTAGCGATGCCGGACGTTGACCGCGCGGCGGGCGAAGTGCGTCCCAGCGCGGCCGCGCGGCGACAGCTCGTCATCTTCGCGCGGCGCATCGCCGTGCTCGGGGCGATCGTCCTCGGCCTGCTGCTGATCGGCGCGGCCGGCCTGGCGCTTAGCGAGGGGGTGGGCTTCTGGTACGCGTTTCGATGGGCGCTCGACACCGCGGCGACCGTCGGCGTGTTTCCGGAACCACACAGCATCGCCGGCCAGATCGTCCACGTTGCCCTCGTCGTGCTCGGCGTCGCTACGCTCTTCTACGCCCTCGGCACGGTCGCCGAGCTGTTCGTCGCGGGGCACCTCGGCGGCCTCTTGGATCTGCGCCGTACGCAGAAGATGATCGACGCGCTCAACGACCACCACATCGTCTGCGGTTTCGGCCGCGTCGGGCGCCAGGTGGCGCGCGACCTGCACGCCGCCGGCGCGGAGTACGTCGTCGTGGACACCGACCCCGACAACCGCGAGCGCGCACAGGGGCTCGGGATCCGTCTGATCGAGGGCGATGCCGCCGACGATGCGGTGCTGCGGGAGGCGGGCATCGCTCGTGCGCGATCGATCATCGTGTGCGCCGACTCAGACGCGAACAACGTGTTCATCACGCTCACTGCACGCGAGCTCAGATCCGACATCTCGATCGTCGCGCGCGCGGCGGCGGAGGACACCGAGAAGAAGCTCAAGCGCGCCGGCGCCGACCGCGTGATATCGCCCTACAAGGCGAGCGGCACCGAGATGGCGAGGCTCGCCCTTCACCGGCAGCTGAGCGGGGTTGTCGACGTCGACGTCGAGTACCGTCTCGAGGAGCTCGAGGTGGGCCAGGCCTGTGAGGGGCTGGGCATGGCGGTGGGAGACATCCGCGGCGGATCGATGATCGTCGGGCTGCGCCGCGGGGAGGAGTTCCAGCCCCAGCCGCCGGCCGAGACCACCCTGTTCGCGGGCGACGTGATCATCGCGATCGGCACGCCGCCTGCGCTCACTCGCCTGGAGGCGCTTCTCGAGGAGCGAGCCGCCTGACCGGCTCAGGCTCGCCGAAAGCGAGTCGGGCCCGCGAAGAACGCCGCCAGCGCTTCGTGGGTCGGGCCCGGCAGCTCGATCTGCGGCACATGGCCGCACTCGAGCTCGAGGTGCTTGGCGCTGGGAAGGGCGTCGGCCACGTGACGCGCGAACGCGAGCGGCACGAGCCGATCGTGGTGACCCCATATGAACAGCGCCGGCGGCTGGAGGCCCTGCAGGCGCGTCCAGAAGCCCTGCTCGCCGTGGGGCTCCTCGAGCACCACGTGGCGGGCGGCCGCGTAGAAGGCTGCTCTCCCGGAGGGCGTGAGGTAGGCGCGCAGGAACTCGTCGACCCCTGCCGCGGCCCAGCCTCTCTCGGCGTCGGGGATCATGCGCTGCACGATCGCCTCCACGAGCGGCCGCGGCGCCAGCTGCACGAGCCCGAGCTCCGGCCGGGTGAGGCGAACGAGCGGGCGCAGCGAGCGCCCAGCGCGCCGCCAGGCGAGCGAGGGGGCGAGCAGGCCGAGGCGCTCGACGCGGCTCGGGTAGCGCATGCCCACCTCGAGCGCGACGCGCCCGCCGAGGCTGTTGCCGATCAGGTGGACGCGCTCGAGCTCGAGCGCGTCGAGCAGGTCTATTGCGGCTGCGGCGAAGAAGCGCGCGTCGTAGGCGGCCCCGATCGGCTTGTCCGAGTCGCCGAACCCGGGCTGGTCGACCGCTATCACCCTGAACCCCCGCGCGAGCGCCGCCACGGTTGGCAGCAACGAGCCCTTCGTGGCGCCGAGACCGTGCAGCGCCAAGACCGGCGGGCCGGAGCCGGCTTCGAGGATCGACAGGCGCGCCCGCCGGGTGGCGATGCGGCGAAACCTCAGGCGCCCGGCACGCTCATCCCCGCTGGTCGCCGCAAGGAAGCCCACCCCAACGTGCATGTTGCGCCGGACCGATAGGCGTCCCGCTCGATAGGCCCCCAGGCCGCCGCGAAGGTCGAGCGAGAGAGCACGCCAGACCGGCGCATCGGCGGTGAGCACGGCGTCGGGCTGCCCGCGGACGGGCGCGAGCTCTGCGGCTCCGTCGGTTATGACCGCGTCCCACTCATCGCCGCCCTTGACCACGAGTCGAACACGGGTCACGCGCTGCCGCGCGTCGAACACGGAATCGTCATAGCGGCTGACGAGGGTCTCCATGAAGTCGGGCGCCGCCTGCGCCATCGCCGCCGTGCTCATCGCTGCCTCATGCCCATATCGTCGCAGCTCGTTACGGTGTCAGGCCAATACCCATTTGAGCGACTGGCGCAAATGACCACATGGGGGTGATGGAGAGTCACCCCCACGCGGGCGATGCTCCGCGCTGCCTGATGCATAAGACAGCCGCTCGAGCGACCGGGCGGACAACCTCCAGGAGGTCAGACCATGGCTAACGTCCTTTGCGTCCTCTACAACGATCCGGTCGACGGGTACCCGCCGAACTACCCGCGCGATGACATCCCGACAATCGAGCGCTACCCCGACGGCCAGAGCACACCGACCCCGGAAGGCCTCGGCTTTCGCCCCGGCGAGGTCGTGGGCTGCGTGTCGGGTGAGCTCGGTCTGCGTTCCTTCCTGGAGGAGCGCGGTCATCGCCTGATCGTGACCTCCGACAAGGACGCGCCCGACTCGGTCTTCGAGCGCGAGCTGCCGGAGGCAGAGGTCGTGATCTCGCAGCCGTTCTGGCCCGCGTACCTGACAGCCGAGCGGATCGCGAAGGCCCCGAAGCTGAAGCTCGCGCTCACCGCCGGCATCGGCTCCGACCACGTCGATCTGCAGGCCGCGATCGAGAACGGGGTGACGGTCGCCGAGGTCACCTACTCGAACAGCATCAGCGTCGCCGAGCACGTGGTGATGATGATCCTCGCGCTTGTGCGCAACTACATCCCCTCCCACCAGTGGGTGCTCGACGGCGGCTGGAACATCGCCGACTGCGTCTCGCGCTCCTACGACCTCGAGGGAATGCAGGTCGGCACCGTCGCCGCCGGCCGAATAGGGACCGCCGTCCTGCGGCGCCTGAGGCCCTTTGACGTCGGCCTGCACTACACCGATCGCCACCGGCTTCCCACCGATGTCGAGCAGGAGCTCGGAGCGACGTTCCACCCTACCCCGGAGTCGCTCGTCGAGGTGTGCGACGTGGTCACGATCAACGCCCCATTGCACCCGGAGACCGAGAACCTGTTTGACGCGCAGATGCTCGCGCGTATGAAGCGCGGGGCCTACCTGATCAACACCGCCCGCGGCAAGATCTGCGACCGCGACGCCGTCGCGGAGGCGTCTCGCAGCGGCCAGCTGGCGGGGTACGCGGGCGACGTGTGGTTTCCGCAGCCGGCCCCCAGGGACCACCCCTGGCGCACGATGCCCCACAACGGAATGACCCCGCACACCTCCGGTACGAGCTTGTCCGCGCAAGCCCGCTACGCGGCGGGCGCGCGGGAGATCCTCGAGTGCTGGCTGGACGGCAGGCCGATTCGCGAGGAGTACCTGATCGTCGACGGCGGGCGCCTGGCGGGCACGGGCGCGCACTCCTACAGCGTTGGCGACGCGACCGGAGGATCGGAGGAGGCCGCGCGCTTCACGAACGCTTAGGGGGCCGGGTCGTTCGCTGCAGCGGGGATCGACGGCGTGCGGACGCCGCCGCCTACGTGCACGGCGGCGGCGTCCGCGAATTGATGTGGCGCTATCCGCTCAGCTGTTGCCCCGCGGGCAGAGCGTCGTCTTGGGCACGCCCGCACACCGGTTGGGCATCGTCGGCTGGGGCTGCGGTGTGGGCGTCCTGCCTTTTTCGGACACCGCCGCGAGTCCACGTGGCCGGCGCGCGGCATTCGCCCACGACGGGGGCGTGCGCTCGGCGCGCGGTCGGCCCCGTGTACGCCCAAAGGGACGACACGCGGTGCCCGTCTCGGGCGGGTTGATTGCACCTGAGATGCAGTCGCCTATCACATTTCGGGCAATTGCTAGGCCGTTCGTCCACCAGCGCTGGACGGCGGCCGCGCAAGGTGCATGCTTGGACGATCCTACTGCCGCGCGCGGTGAGCGATTCAGGACAGCAGAAGCAGCGCACAGGCTGCGATCGCAACATGTGAGTCGCCCGCCGCACACCCAACAGCGTGGCCAACTGACCCAGGAGATAGTTACGTGCAAACGCTTACCGCCCCCCCCACCTCGCCCCGACGCGGTTCCTCGCCTCACTACGACACTGGCTCGTCACTTGGCAGACTGCTTGCCCAGGACAGTCCGGATCAGATGACGAGCCGCCATGACCCGGAAACGCTGATCGCTCGCGCCGTACCCGTCGACCCATACACGGCGTGGCTCAGCCAGCGCGAAGCCGAGCGACGCGCCTCGCCCGTGGCGGCAGCCACGCGGCCGGCGGGCTGCTTTCGCCGAAACCAGTCGACCAAGGCTCCCTGGGAGCCGATCCTCGTGACGCTGAGTCCCGATACCCGATAGGTCGACCCGCCGTGCTGTAGTGCGCGACCCAGTTGCCTGATCGCCGCCGTGAACCGGCGAGCAGGGCCAGACTGGGTCGTGGAGCAGACGCGAGGTGGGGGGCGCGGCGGACCGCCCACCTCGCCGCGCTGGCCGGGCGACCGGCGGCCCCGCCCAAAGCGATCGCTCGCGCAAACCCGCGACACTGATCGGGCCAGTCCCAGGAGTATCGATCGCGCCACTCCGACCGATCGGCGTAGCGCTCGATCCAAGAGCGATGAATCCAGGCGTCGGGGCGTCCTACCCATATGGCTCGCTCGCCGGCTCGCTCGCACCCGGGCGCTGGTGCTGGACGGCCCGCCATATGACCGATCTCACACCCGTCGCAGCGGCGAGAGAGTAGAAGTGGCACAGGCGCGAAATCTCCCCGACCCACTACCCAGATGACCGTTCTGCTCGCACCCAGCCAGACCATCTCAGAGGCTCCGCTGCCGGCGCTTGACGTTCGCGCCCTCGCGCGTCGAGCCGCGATCCCGGCCACGGTGTGCGCGGTGGCGCTGCTTTGCGTGATCGTCGGCGGTGGCCGCGTGCACGCTTTCGTCGATGGGCTGCGGCGGGGGCTCGGCGTGAAGCCCGGCTGGGCCGGACTTGGCGTAGCCTTCGAGTGCGTATCGCTGGCCGGCTACGTCGGGCTCCTCTCCCTGGTCGCGGGTCGTGCCACGGCGCGCATCGGCGCTCGCGAGAGCGCTCAGATCACACTCGCCGGCGCGGCGGCCACACGGCTTCTCCCCACGGCCGGAGCCGGGGGGCTGGGGCTGACGCTGTGGACGCTGCGACGCGCGGGTCTGCGAACCCCCGCGGCGACGCGGACTCTGCTCGCTTTTCTGGTCCTGCTCTACTCGGTGTTCCTCGGCGCGATGGTCGCCGCGGGAGGGCTGCTGACGCTGGGGCTCGTGAGCAGCGGTGGGCCGGCCGAGCTGAGCGCAGCCGCGGCCGGCGCGGGGTTGCTCGCGATCGCGCTCGCTCTCACGCTGGCGTTTCTCGTCAACGCCGATCGGGAGGCCGTTGGCCAGCACGATCGTGCCGGGAGCCGCTTGCCGCGATTGCGCGCAGGCGCCAGGCTGGCCGGAGAGGCCGTTCGGGACGCGTGCGGACTACTGCGATCGGGCGACCCCCGGCTCGCGGGAGCACTGGCCTACTGGATGTTCGACGCGGCGGTCCTGTGGGCGATGCTGCACGCGCTTGGGCTCTCGCCTGCGGTAGCGGTGGTCGTGCTCGCCTACTTCGTCGGCCAGCTCGCCAACACCGTGCCGGTGCCCGGTTCCGTAAGTGGGGGAATCGCGGGCGTCCTGGTCATGTTCGGCATGCCCGCGGAGCTCGTCCTGCCGTCGGTGCTAGCCTACCGCGCGATCTCCGTCTGGCTCCCGGCTCCGGTCGCAATCGCGGCGGTGCCAGGGCTGCGCGCGACGATCGCGCGCTGGGCGCGCGAGGACGCTACGCCGGCGGGGGAGTTGCCCCTTACCCCTGGGTCGGCTCGTGCCTGTCGGTACGGACATATGTAACAACGGCGCCGGCCATCTTTGGCCGGCGGACCATATGGCCACGCAGATCGGGGGCGGACGATGCTCGCATGGCTCTCGAGCCCCTTTCGGCCGTGGAACTTGCGCAGACGCCCACGTTGTTCGCCTGCTTCATGGGCTACATCGACCGAAGCTACAAGACGGTCGGCGAGCTGCTGGCGATATATCGGGAGCGTAGCAACGTGCTCGACGCGGCCGAGGACCAAGCGGACGATCTGCGGGTTGACCGTTTCATGGAGGACATGGCGAGCAAACAGTGGACGACGGAGGTGGTCGTTCGGATAGGCATCTTCGATGGCACCCTGCTCGTAATCGACGGAATACATCGCGCTATCGCATACCTGGCATGCATCGAGAAGGGGGTCAGCCCCGAGATGCTGCCAGCGCTGTGCGTCGACTGCTGAAGAGCGCGCGCGAGGGCATCGCTCGCGGCCGTCGCGTCGCTGAGGGAGAGCCGGACCTGCCGCGTCCCGGTCCGCGATGGTTTCACCATCGTTTGGGCACGTACGGGATACTCAGCGGAGTATGCCTGACGAGTCCACGAGGTTCGACCCAGTGGAGCTCACCCGCCGCGCGTTCGCTGCGGCCGACGCTGGCGACGTCGACTCGGTCATGAGCTTTGTGAGCCCGGACTCCGTGTGGGACGCGTCGCGTTGGGGGTTTGGAACCTACGAAGGTCGCAGGCGGATCCGCGGCTTCCTCGAAGATTGGATGGGCAGCTTCGCGGAGTTTCGCCGTGCCTCCGAGGAGATGGTGGATCTCGGCAACGGCGTCGTGTACGCGGTCGCCGTCACGATGGCGCGCTCGGTCGGCAGCCGAGATCAGATTCGACTGCGCGGCGCGACGGTTTGCCGGTGGGCAGAGAGTGTGGCGATGCAGGTCACGTACTATCGCGACCCCGACGAGGGCCGTGCCGACGCCGAGCAGCTCGCCGACTCAGCAGGCTAGGCTCGCGTCGCCTCCCCCCTCGAGAACCAGAACGCCCTCACCAGCAAGGGCCGCCCAGCCCTGCGGGACGGCGCCGAGACCGGCACCTGTTTCCGGATTCCAGCGCTCCGCGTATCCCGACCCGATGCAGCCCAGCACCAGCTTCTCTGCCAGCCTGCCAGCCTCGAGGGGGCGTTCTCGGCGCTGGGCGGCGACCATCACGAGATAGACCTCCTGCGGCCATGCGTCGCCTCGCCAGTAGCTGCTGGGGTCGTAGGAGGGTTCATCGGCAGCCGACCCCGACGGTCCGTGGGCTCGCCAGAAGGAGCGCGGATCGAAGATCTCCGCGAAAGCGGCGTCAACATGCCCGGAGTCCCCGCTGACGAGCAGCGGGAACAGCGCGTCGAGCGTACGCACCGCCGAGGAGCTGGCTGGGCCGGCGAGGCAGACGTCGCTCCACGTGCGTAGCGAGTCGACCCAATGGGCGTCGATCGCCGCGGCCAGCGCAGCGGACTTCGAGAGAAGACGATCGTTCGCGGTGCACTCGCCCAGCTCGCGAGCGTTGAACGCGACCAGAGCGCTGAAACCCGCCGAGGCGACGTCGAACCCCGGATTCGCAACCGCGGCGCCGTCCTGCAACCGAATCGACCGAACCAGCTCTCGCTTCCTGCGGTTCCAGCGCCGCTCCCTGAACGATGCCGCCTGCCACCCATCCCAGCGGGGGCTGTCGTCACATCCGGTCTCCCAAGGATGCACCACGCGGATCAGACCCGAGCCGGGATCCCGACGATGATCGAGGAGGTAGTCGAGCCCTGCCGTCGCGGCGGCATGAAGGTGCTCGACGGCGAACCCGCGCGCTGCCAGGACGCGCATTGCATGTCCATACATCGGCGGCTGGGTGATGTCCGAGCGGCCGGGAACATGCCACAGCGCGAGCGAGCGCCTGGGGTTCGTCCAATAGCCCATATGCGGCACGAAGCCGTTGGGGAGCTGCAGAGAGAGGACGCTCTCCAACTCCTTGACCGCCCGCACGTCGCCCAGACGACTCCACGCGATGGCGTGAAAACACGAGTCCCACAGCCACTGCCAGGGATACTTCCTTCGGTTGGGCATCGTGAAGCCCGGTGCGGGGACCCAGCCGCGCTCGAGCACGTCTCGACTGCTTGCCTCGACGCGCTCGCGTCGTTGCTGGGGCGGGGACTGCTGGTAGCGGAGCAAGCTGTCGGTGAGCACGCGCCGGCGATGGAGCGTCATCTGCCCGACGGTACACAGGCGCCGGTGTCGGCCCTCCAACGAGGCGCGGGCGCCGCGCGCGTGCGGGCGACGGCGCTAGAGCGGCGGCTCGCGTCCGAGCCAGCCTCTGTAGAAGCCGACGACGTCGGGCAGGAACTCGTGCACGACGGGGTAGCCGGGCTGCAGCGCCTCGACCTCGAGCTGCCGTGCGCAGGCGGGGCAGTAGTACTCGCGTATCTGCTGCAACTCGGGGTCAGGGCCGGCCATCTTTGGGTAGATCTCCAGAAGGGACTCGGCGGTCTCGCGCACATAGACCACCGCGTCCATCTTCCAGTTGCGGTTGTGGGCGCAGAAGTCGTGGCCGCAGTCGCAACGATGCACGAGCTGTCCGTCGGAGCGGCGGCGCACTATGTTGATGCCCTCGCCCGCCGGCAGCACGATCGGATCGTCGTAGCGCACGCGCTCCTGCAGCACCGCGATCCACTTCTCGAAGCGATCCGGATCCTTGTAGCCGGACTGGATCTCCTTGACCTCGCGCCGGGTCAGCCGCTCCTCCAGGAGCGCGGCCAGCGTCTCCTCGTCGAGCGCTCCGCCGGTCTCGCTCGAGGGCTGCTCGCCACTCTGCGGGTCGGACGCGGCCAGAAACGCGTCCGCCGCCACGTCGGGATCGAGCCTGCCGACCTGCGAGCGCTCGGCTTTGACCGTAGGCGTCGCCACGTCATACTCGAAGTCCTCGGGAAGGTCCCAGAAGCCGCGGTACTCCGCCGCCCAGCGCGGCGAGAGCCTCATCGACTCTGCGTACATCCTCTTGACCACCGCCGGGAACTCCTGGGCGAGAATGCGCTCGCGCTCTGCTGCCACCCATTCGCGCACTGGGATCGCGCGCTGAAGGCGCCGGCGCCGGAACGCGTCGCGGTCGGAGACGCCGTACACGGACTCGGCGAAGCGCGGCAGCAGGTGGCCCTGCTCGACGTCCTCGCGGACGCGCTCGGCGGACCTCAGGAGCGGATCGCCGAGCCCCGCGCCGCCCTTCATCACCGACAGGTAGAGATCTCCCGCGGCGAACGGCGCGAGCAGCGTCATCCCGTCCTGCTTGTACTCGCGTGAGCTGCCCTGTATCTCCATCAGCGCAGGGCTCTCGAAGTCGCCGTCCGCAACCGGGTAGGCCTCGCCTCGCCTGGCCCGCTCGATCAGATCGGCGCCGTGGATGTTGTGGATGTAGGCGGTTGCGCCCGGGTAGCCTCCAAACAGGCCGGTCGAGGAGAGCACGCGGCCCGTGCCGATGTTCTGCAGCTCCCAGAACGGAGTCTTGTTGACCATGAACAGCGACTCGAAGCTGGAGCCGCCGCGATGGCGTCCGGGCCCTCCCGAGGAGGCCTTGACCCGCCGCGAGAGGTAGACGAACGGAGAGATCAGCTCCCACATCTCGACGTCGCCCATGTCCCCCTCCGGGTTGAACATCGCGGCGCAGTAGTCGGTCCCGTCGAGCACGTACTTGGCGCCCATGCCCTGTGCGGAGATCTCGAAGTTCATGATCGCCGAGGAACTGCCGTACTGGTCGATGCCGCCGCCCTGCTGGACGTTGCCCGAGACCGAGTAGGCGGCGAGCACCTCCTCGATGAAGCCCCGGGCCTGCAGCGCCCGCGAGATCGTTCGGGGGAAGCCCGTGAACGAAGGCTGCAGGAACGCCCATGCGATCGCGGTCGAGCCCTCGGCGTCGCCGAGGTTGGCGATCGTCCCCTCCGGGAAGTTCGTGCTGATCGCGAAGTAGGCGCCGTCGTTGACCTTGTCGTTGCAGATCAGCGTCTGGGTGAACATCACCCAGATCGCCCCCTGCATTCCCGAGGGCGTGCAGTTCATCGAGTGCCAGCCCCACGCCGAGCAGCCGTCGTAGTCGAGCTCGTAGCTCCCGTCGCCGCCGATACGCACCTCGAACGGCGAGTGCATGATCACGTCCTGGCGTGCGCGACTGGGCAGCTGCGGCTTGTCGGCGAACTCCGCGTCGAAGCCCGCCGGGGAGCGGTAGCGGCCCGGCACGGTCATCTCGCGGATGCGCGCCTTGAACGAGCGCCGGCCCTCCTCGATCACCTCGCGGCTGAAGGCCTTGAAGCGCTGCGGACCCTCCTCCAGCAGGACGCGCTCGACCGCCTCGCGGATCATGTGGCAGCCGGCGAGCCGAGTGCGCTCATCGAGCATGTAGTAGGCGGACGCGCGCGTGCGCTTTCTGCAGCGCTCCAGGTGCCACGGCGCCAGCTCGTCGCGCTCGCCGATCTTCATGCACGGGAGGTCGATGCCGTCTTCGTAGCGCGTGGTCGGGCCGACGGGAACGCCGCCCGGCGTACTCGCGCCGATGTCCAGCACGTGCGTGACGCCGCCAGCCCATGCGATCAGCTCGCCCTCCCAGAAGATCGGCACGAACGTCTGGACGTCGGCGTTGTGCACGTCGCCGATCGTGGGGTCGTTGTTGGCGAAGATGTCGCCCGGCCTGATGCCCGGGTTGTCCTCGTAGCGGTGGCGCACCATCCACTTGATCGCATCGGACATCGTGTGGACGTGCACGATGATCCCGGTGGAAAGAGCGAGCGAATCGCCCTCCGGCGTGTACAGGGCAAAGCACAGCTCGCCCAGCTCGCGCACGATCGGCGAGGCCGAGATGTTGAGCGCGGTCTCGCGCGCGGAGACGAGGCCGCCGCGCAGCCTCGAGAAGAGCTTCTCGTAACCGATCGGGTCGGAGGCCATCAGCGTCAGTTCGCGCAGCCCGTAGTAGTGGCCGGTCTCCGCGAACAGCCGCTCGGACTCGGCGAGCATCTCCTGCAGCCGGCGCCCGTCCCAGCCGATGTTCGGCCCGAGCTCGCTCTCCGGTGTCGCCTGGGCGATGGCCATGGCGTCAACCTCCCATGTCGGTGAGGTGGAAGATCTGGTGTCGGTCCAGCTGCGCTCGGCGACCCGGGGGGATCGCCAGCGTCGTCGCGGTGTGCTCGACGATCGCCGGTCCGTGGATCGAGTGGCCCGGCTGCACGGTCTCGAGTTGGAAGACCTCCGTCTCTACGAACCCGCCGCGGCTCGCACGGCCCCAGTGGACGGGCCGCACGGCCTTCACGGGCGGCTTGCCGGGCTGTTCGGGAAGCTCCGGCAGCGCGGGCTTCTCGACGTCCACGGTGCCGTGCACGATCACGTGGGTAACGAGGTAGCCGAACTCGGGCGAGCGCGCCGAGGAGGCGTACATCTTGGCGTAGGCCTCCTCGAAGGTGGCGATCACCTCGTCGACCTGCGCGGCGTCGCTCAGCGCCGCGTGCGGGGAGACGAACTCGATGTCGTTGAGCTGGCCGTAGTACTGCATCCGCACCGCGTGCGTGAAGCGGATGCTCTCGCGCGCGATGGCGGACTTCTCGAACTCGATCGCTACGCGGTTCTGCAGGCCGAGCCACGCGGCCGTGATCATCGCGCCGATCCCTGCCCGTTCAGGCTCGCCGAAGGTGGGCAGCAGCGGCATGTCGACGGTCTGGTCGAAGCGGTAGTCGAAGTCCGCGCATGCGCAGCCGAAGGCCGAGAAGCCGGCCGCCCACGCTGGCACGAGCACGTCGCGGTAGATCACGCCCTCGGTGTACCCGGCCACGTGCAGGGGTCCGCCGCCGCCGTAGCAGAGCAGCGTGTAGTCGGCGGGCGAGTAGCCCTTTCCGAGGATGCGCCCGACCGCCTCGTTCTTGAGCGTCTGCTCGAACAGCTCGATCACGCCCGCGGAGGCCGCCTCGATGGACAGTCCCAGCGGGCGGGCGATCTGGCGCTCGATCGCGGCGCGCGCGAGCTCGACGTCGAGCTCGACGTCGCCGCCGAGGAAGTACTCGGGATTTAGCCGTCCGAGCACGAGGTTCAGGTCGGTGACCGAGACCGTATCGAGTCCGCCCTCTGGCCAGCACACGCCGATCCGCGAGCCGGCCGAGTCGGGTCCGAGCTCGGGCCGGTTGGAGTTGGGGTTGACTCGCACGAAAGACCCGGTCCCCGCTCCGATCGAATCGATCCGGACGAGCGGGATGTTGAGCATGAAGCGCGCGATGTCCGGCGTCTGCGTGATCTCGAAGCGCCCGTCGGTGATCAGTGCGATGTCGAACGAGGTGCCGCCGATGTCGGTGCAGAGGATGTTGCGCACGCCCATCCGCTCGGCGAGCGCGGCGCCGCCCACCACGCCTCCGACCGGCCCCGAGACGAGCGTACGCCCGAGCTCCTTGGCCTCGATCGAGACCGTGCCTCCGTGGGCTGCCATTACGCGCAGCTCGAACGGCGCATGATGGCGCTTGGTGACGTCGCGCACGGCCTTCAACGTTGTGCGCGAGGGCTCGGCCGCATAGGCCTCGATGACCGTCGAGTTCAGGCGCGGGAGATCGCGTCGCATCGGGTAGAGCTCGGAGGAGAGGAAGACCGGCACGTCGCCGTCGATCCCCCGTCTCGCCTTCTCCTCGGCGAGGATCGCAGCGACCCTCTGCTCATGGACGGGATTGCGATACGAGAACAGGAGCGAGATGACGATCCCCTCCACGCCTTCGTCGATGAGCGCGCTCGCCGCATCGTGGACGTCCTGCTCGCGCAACGGCAGCACCTCGTCGCCGAACACGTCGATGCGCCCGCGCACGCCCATCATCCGCTCGCGCGGGACGAGGGGCGCATTGTGGAAGTGGGTGGCCAGGTGAAGCCGATCGGAGTAGGAGGAGCCGAGGTAGGTCTGGATTCCGCGCTCCAGGCGCAGGTAGTCCTCGTGGCCGGCGGTTACGATGCAGCCGATCCGCAGCCCCTGGCGCTGCAACAGGCGGTTGAGCATCGCGGTGCCCGAGTAGATGCCAGAGACGATCGCTGGGAAGGCCTCGTCGGGCGAGGAGCCCCACTGCGCCAGCGCGTCGCATGCCGAGTCCATGAAGCCAACCGACTCGTCCTGCGGGGTGGTCTGCGCCTTGCCGACGACGAACGAGCCGTCCTGATCGACGATGAACGTGTCGGTCATCGTTCCGCCCGCGTCGATCGCCAAGACCCGGGGGATCGGCGCACGGCGGTCAGGCATTGAACCTCCTCCTTCCTCTCGCCTGCTCGCGCGTGAGCACTCGAGGGCTGGGACTCCCTAGGGTGGCGCGAGGTTACGTCGCGCGCACGCAGTCTGCCAGGGTCCTTTGCCGTGCCTCGGTGCGGCAAACTACTAATGGGTGGCTAGAGGCCACCGGCATGCGTAATCGGGCGCTCATCGGATGCTCGCGCCGCGCGAGGCAAGTGCCTCGCTGTCCACGAGCACCGGCCGGCGGCTCAGCAGACGCCGCGCGCTTATCGACACGGCGTGCGGCGCGCGGAAGCGCAGCACCACCACGCCCTTGACAGCGCGCAGTTCCACGAGTCTGAAGCCCGCTGCCGGCGGACGCGTCACGCCGGCGCGCAGGGGCGGGTAGCCAACGAGGTCGATCTCGCGCACGCGCACCGTCTGCCGCGACGTCAGCTGAGCCAGCTGCGGCTGGTAGTACTGCAGCGGAAGCGCGCCGATCACCGCGATCACGACCGAGCGCTCGGAGGGGCCGGACCGCAGCGCGTCGGCGACACCGCGCCAGTCTCCGCGCTGTAGCTGCGGGCGCGTGTCGACGGCCGCCACCACGATCAGGTTGCCGGTGCAGACAAGGATCGCGAGCGCGGCCCCGATGCGCGTCTCGCCGGCGACGAGCAACAGCGCGAGTGCCGCCGACAGAGGCACGTAGGCCGCGACGAGGTAGCGCGGGGTGAAGTAGTCGAAGCCGGCCAACGCAAGGGCCAGCGGCGCGAGCACGGCGAACGCGCCCACGGCCCCGCACAGCAGCGCGCCGGCGCGCTCGCGCGGTCTCAGACGACTCGCCAGCGGCAGCGCGGCGAGAATCGGGAGTGCCGCCAGCAGCAGGATCGAGCGGCCCAGGGGTCGCCCCGACTCGCCCAGCAGGTAGTACTGCGCGACCGCTTCCAGACGCCCGCCGAGCGGCCAGTTGGCGATCCAACCTGTGCCGCGCCCTCCCTGGGCGTGGATCAGCGGGAGCAGCGTAACGAACGTGGCCGCGACGGCGGCGACCGCGGCGAGCACGCGCCGCTCGAGTCCCCGCCCAGCGAGCAGCAGCGCCGCCTCGGGCGCGATCAGGAATACGGCAAAGTAGTGCGTCAGGAGCGCCAGCGCCGAGCACACGGCCCACGCCACGAGATTGCCCCGCGTCGGCGCAGAGCGCGCCCGCAGGAAGAACAGGAACGCGACCGATGCGAGCAGCACGAACAGCTCGTATGAGCGTGCCTCCTGTGAGTACCAGACGAACAACGGATTGCTCGCCACGAGCGCCGCGAGCACGATCGCGACGCGGCGCGAGCCCAACTCGCGGCCGATCGCCCACGTGACGCCGACCGTCGCGACGCCGGCGAGCGCCGATAGCGAGCGCAGCGCGAACACGCCGGTTCCCAGCACACGCGTCCAGCCCCACTCGGCCACGTAATAGAGCGGCGGCGTGTTCTCCACATGCACGACCGCGCTCAGGGTCGAGCCCAGCGAGGGGTGCAACACGCGCACCGCGGTGACGGCCTCGTCGTACCAGAGGCTCTGCTGATCGAGCGTGGCGAATCGCAGCGCGGCCGCGAGCGCGATCAGCAGCGCGAGCGGCCAGTATTCCGACAGCGCGCGCGCACGCTCTGCCGTAGTGGGCGCCGCCGCCCCACGATGCGGCGCCTGCAGGGTCGCATGGGCCACGCGCACAGACTAAAGGCGCGGGCTGCCGGCCCGCGCGTGTCGGGGGCCCGATGGCGTACCTGTCCAATTCCGGCCGGCTGGGCCGTCCAGTGGCGGGATGCTGTCCTAGCCGGCGATGCTGTCCAGCTCGGTCAGCGCGTCCTCGCCCAGGGTCAGCCCAGCAGCGGCGACGTTCTCGCGGAGGTGCGCGGCGGATGACGTGCCAGGGATGAGCAGGACGTTCGGAGAGCGCTGCAGCAGCCACGCCAGCGCGACGGCCATCGGCGTCGCGTCAAGACGCGCTGCGACCGATTCGAGCTCGTCGGACTGCAGTGGAGTGAAGCCGCCGAGCGGGAAGTAGGGCACGTAGGCGATGCCCTGCGCGGCGAGGGAGTCGATCAGGTCGTCGTCGACCCGGTGGGCGACGTTGTAGAAGTTCTGCACGCACACGATCGGCGCGATCGACTGTGCTTCGGCGACCTGCTCGGCGGAGACGGTGCTGAGACCGAGATGCTTGATCAATCCCTCCTGCTGCAGCTGCGCGAGCACGGTGAACGGCCCGGCGATCGAGCCCGGAGTCGGGCTGTCGAACGCCCCCAAGCGCAGGTTGACGACGTCAAGAGCGTCCAGGCCGAGGTTGTTCAGATTGCCGTACACGCCCTCCCGCAGCTGCTCGGGAGCGAGCGCCGGGTTCCAGCCGCCCTCGGCGTCTCGCAACGCTCCGACCTTGGTGACGATGCACAGCCCGTCCGGGTAAGGGTGCAGGGCCTCCTTGATGATCTGGTTCGTGACGTACGGGCCGTAGAAGTCGCTCGTGTCGATGTGCGTGATACCCAGCTCGACCGCCTCGCGCAGAACGGCCACCGCAGCGTCACGATCGGCCGGCGGGCCGAACACGTGCGGACCAGCCAACTGCATCGCGCCGTACCCCACGCGAGTCACGGTCAGATCCTCGGCCATCGTGAAGGTTCCGCCGGGAAGTGTGTCCGCTGCCATGAGCTCCTCCTTGTTGTCGCAGGTCCCTACCGACGCCCGATCACTTAATGCGCCGCTCCAGCCGCGAGCAGATCGTTCATCCCTCGGACGCCCACGACCATGGGCCGGTGTGTCCAGATATAGCCGGTCGCCGGATACCTGCTGGCGGCCCCGCGCTTGACCCTGTTTGTAGGGTCCTCGCAACCTTGGCGGGGTATGAGGCTCAACCGCGAGCGCGCTTGCGCCCTGTCCGCGCACCCGAAAGCGCGCAGCGCATGGCCACGAGGAGGCCGCGGAGGTCTAGGAGGTCTACCTTCGGCTGAGCCGCCCTCAGGGGCGGATGCCCGCCGTGGCGGCCTGGGCCACGCGTCGTCCCAGCTCGCGCACCTGCTCGTCCGACAGCTGGCCGACGACGAGGCCCGCTTGCTCGAGCTCTCGACGGACGTTCACGGTGGCTCGGACCGTGTCGACGGCCATAGCGAGTTTGGTGAGCGCGCGGCTGACGAGCGGGTCCTCGAGCGAGGTCGCGCCGTCCTGCGTGGGCTTCAGCAGCCAGGAGCGAAGGGCCTCAGCCTCGGGCAGGGCGAGCTCGACGGCGATCGTGGGCGTAGCCTCGCCCTCGACGTCCCCGACGTGCTCGTTCGCCTCGGCGGTTGCTTGCTCTGTTGCTTGATCTGTTGCTTGCTCGGTGGTGGTGCTCATGACAATCTGATCGGTGACGGGGTCAGGGGCGGAAACCCTCCGATGTCCGTATCGGCAGTCGCGCGGCGCTACTGAAGCGATCTCGCCGCCGCTCGACAATCGCGCCAAACGGCGCCGACCCGGATCCTTGGCGGTCAGCTCGAGCGGGCTCGCGGTCGACGATGCCGGGCGGATCTTCGTCGAGAACGCAAAGGGTCGCCTGGCCGAGACGGGCCGCGGGGAAGCCTCCTTGCCGGACGCGCATCTCGACGAACAAGATGTCGTGGCGATGATGGGCGGCTCGAGAAGGTGCCCGAGCACGTGCACCAATAACGTATTGACTATGGCGCCGCTTGATCGCTTCGCCCGCCAGGTCCGTAGCGGCGTCGAGCTCGTTGGCGCCACGGGGCCCCAGTTCCTCCGTCCGCTCGTGCTCGAGCTCGCATCGCATCGGCCGATACGCGAGGTGCTTCCCGGCGTGCACCATTGGACCGCGATCCACCCGAAGATTGGGCTGCCTGTTGACTCGTATTACCTCGAGCCCGCAGGGGTGATTCTCGACCCGATGGTGCCGCGCGAGGGCCTCGAGTGGTTTGAGGGGCGAGAACCTCCCAGCCAGGTCGTCCTCACCAACCGCCACCATCTCCGCCACAGCGAACGCTATGCGGAGACCTTTGACTGCCCGATCCGCTGCAGCGACGCCGGCCTGCATGAGTTCGAGCAGGGCCCGACGGTCGAAGGCTTCGCCTTCGGGGATGAGCTCGCACCGGGGATCACCGCGCACAAGCTGGGAGCCATCTGCCCGGACGATACCGCGCTGCACGTCCGCACCGCCGGCGGCGACGCGCTCGCCTTCGCTGACGGTGTTACACGGCCACGGGGCGGCGGGCTTGCGTTCGTCCCCGGATTCCTCATGGGCGATGACCCAGCGGCGGTGCGGACCGAGCTGCGTGCGTCGCTTCACAGGCTGCTCGACCTCGATTTCGACAACCTCTTGTTCGCCCATGGCGAGCCGCTCATTGGGGGAGGCAAGACCGCACTGCGCGAGTTCGTAGGGGACGGATGACCTGGGTCGGCCCGGCGACTATTTCCGGTCTTGGCTCCGGATGTGGGCCCGCTCCGCCAGCGCAGCTGCCGTGCACCACCGATCGCAACCCGTAGTTCGCTCGGATAGCAACAGCCGCGCCCGAGAGTAAAGCAGAGGGCAGAGCGAGGATAGGAGGAGATGATGTACGCAAGCGTGCGTCACTACACGATCGGTGCCGGCTCGGTTGACGCGCTTATGCATCGCGTCGATGAGGAGTTCGCTCCCGCCATCAGCCAGGAGCCTGGCTTTGTCGGCTACTTGATGCTCGACACGGGCGACGCCACGGTGGAGACCATCAGCATCTTCCATGACAAGGGATCCGCGGAGCAGTCCAACGAACTTGCTGCTGAGTACGTGCGCGAGAACCTCGGCGAGTTTGAGTTGACACGCACGGCGCTCAGTGGCGGGGAGGTTCTCGTGAGTCGGGTCACAGGGGAGGCGCTCGATGATGCGCACCGATGGCGCAGCGGGCGAGCGCGGCAGCACTCTCCCTGAGACCGGGAAGATGCAGGTCGCGTCCACTCCACCACAAGCCGCACCAAGTCAGGCTTCTGGCGACGTACCACCTCACTGGTTGTGGCGCGAGGGGGCGCCGAGCGCCGTTGGACGCTCACGAGTCCCTGTCGCGATATCGAAGTCATAGGCGCCGTACTCTCCTTTTCAACCTGCCCGAAGCCGCACGCTGCATACCGGCAGAAAGTCTGCGACGCTGGTCTGGGTGCTTATCTAATGGAGGGGTTGACCGCCGATCCGGAGGACGCTCGCGATGGGCATAAGGGCTCTTACGTTCGACGTTATCGGCACGCTCTTCGACTGGTTTGGCACCTTCTCGGACGGGGTCCCGCCGCTGGCAGAGAAGTACGGCCTGACCATCGATCCCGGCGCATTTGCAATCGAAGCATGTGAGGGATACGCCCGCCGAGTGGCGCTCGCTAATTCTGAGAATCGATGGACGCCGCCTGACACGATCCTGCGTGACTCAATCGCCGATCTTCTTTCGCGGGACCGAAGGCCATCATTCGCAGAAGTGGACGACTTCTTCGCGATCTGGCGCACGTTAGAGCCATGGGCGGATGTTCCGAGCGCGTTATGGGCGCTGCGCGAGAACTTTACTCTGGCGATTCTCTCAAATATGAGTATCGCCACCCAGTCGGCTCTCATCGCCCATTCCGACCTGCCGTTCAACCGCACGCTCTCGGCGGAGACCGTGCAGGCATACAAACCAAACGCGGCGGTGTACCAGATGGCGATTGCAAGTCTCGGACTGTGTCCAAACGAGATCGTGATGATCTCGGCGCATTGGCTGGCTCTGATCGCCGCACAGCGACGTGGGATGATGACCGCATTTGTCGCCCGTCCACTCGAGTTTGGATCCAGCAGCAGTGTTGACACGTCCGCCGACCCGGGCTTCGACATTAGCGTCTCTAGCTTCGCCGAGCTCGCCGGCGAACTCGATGCTCGGGCTAAGGTTTAGCCCCCCGATCGCGACGCGATTAGCCGATTTTGCCGCTCGCAGCCATCCCAGCACGCGCGAGTTCGAAGGCATCTGACCGCCGCTGGATCTCGTCCGGAGCATCACAGCGAGCGACGCCCGCATACGCGCTCGCATCCAGGCGAAACCGGGACAGCAGTCTGCTGGGCCGGCTACCCGCTGCGGGCTGCGAGGGCGGCACGCCGCGACTTCAATTTGGCGGGGTACGGTTAGACGGGTCGCAGACAGATAGGTGCTTGATGCCTGAGATCTACCGGTCTGGGTCGAGGTCCTCACCGCCCTCCCGCGCGATGTCGCGCCCCTGCTCTGCCCGCACCGCTCGCTCTTGTGCCTGATCGAGGTTGCGTCGCGTCTCACCACGGCGCTGCGCGCGTCGCCTTTGCCGACCCCGCATCGACATCGTCACCAACAGCACCACGAGCACGACACATATTGCGACCACGATCACGACGACGCCGCTGCCAACCGCGAGCGGGACAAGCCCGGTGCTGAGCATGCGCCTCCGCCTTTCCTTCAGGCCGTCGTCGGCGGTCTATGCCTTGTCGACGGCACTCTCCATCTTGTCCTTCAGGTCGTCGGCTGCGTCCTTCGCCTTGCCGACGGCGTGGTCGATGTGGCCCTTGACTTCGCCCTTGTGCTCCTGGCGTTCACCTTCGCGCTTGAGGTCGCGATCACCCTTCAGGGCTCCGACAGCCTGCTTCAAGCGTCCGGTGATCTTGTCGGTGTGCTCTCCCATTTCGGTCTCCTTCGTGCGTTAGTGGGGATCGTGGCAGATCGTGACTGGAGCGTCAGCGAATGACAACCGGTGCGCTGTAGTTGAAGACGTGTGCGCTGTCCTGGATCTGTATGAGCGCGCGGTAGAGACCGCGGTGAGGAATGCGCATGACACGGCTGAAGCGCGAGACGGTCGCGGTTCCGGCTTTCACCACCGTGCCACCCTCGTTCACGGACTTGTGCCCGGGCTTCAGGAGCTGAAAGCCGACCAGGGCGCCTACCTCGGCCGGCGCGACCGTGCCGTAGAGGTGGAAGAGCCCAGGGCGGCTGCCATGCTGCACATGGAAGGCAACCCTCACTGCGACGCTCTCAACTACGACGGGGCTCGCAACCAATGGCTTGTTGACCGTGACCACGAGCAACTGGGCGTTTTCAGACAGGCCCACAATGGGGAACGAGAAGCCTCTGGTCGCGGTCGTCACCTCGGGATTGCCGAACGCCTTGAAGCCACCGAGATACGGGAACGGGTTGACCTCCAAGACTACCCCGCGTCCGCCGCCGTCGGTGCCCGAGAGGTTACCGGCGACGAAGAACGGGCTCCCGAACACGACTGGGTTGGGGACGCCGGCGATCGCCAGCGAGAGTGGGATCTTCGGCGTCAAGAACGTGCGGTCCTGCCCGGCCGTCGCGATGGCCCCAAGGGCCACTAGCCTGTAGTGGTAGAGGGTGTTTGGCTGCAGTCCCGTAACGGCCTGGCTCACCGTGACTGCTCTGGTCCCATTACCCGCAGCAGCTAGAGGCGTCTGTGCGCCGTAACGCTTGCTGGTGCCGTACTGGAAAGCGAAGTTCGTGGCCAGGCCACGCGCGTTGATGGAGCCGTTCAAGACAGCCGAGGAGAACGTCACATTCGAGACGCGTCCCGTGCTCACGATGGGCGAAGCAGCCGCAGCGGCAACCACGGGCACCGGCAGAACGACAGCGCCCGCACCCAGGGCGAGGACCGCCACCAGGAGCGATATCGCCTTTGCGGCCGAGCTTGGCCTCATTCGCTCGACTACGCTCTCGAGCCGGGATTCACGGCACGCGGCCATACGGCCCTTCGCAGTCGCTGTCCTCCTGTGCGCCGCGCGGCGCTGAGTCTCGGGCCGTGGCATCGTTTAGCTCTCCGTTCGCGCTGGTAATACGAAGCTCCCAGGCTTGCAACGGTATGGACCGACCGGACCGCTGCCATCCGTAGAAGCTCGCACGCTGTCGGTAGCAATCCTGCTCGCTTTCGCTTAGCCCGGCGAAGCAGGCAGTGCGGCGTCTGCTGAGGCTGACACGCCCGAGGGGGCTCAACACGCACGCGGGCTAGTGTTATGGGTGCGATGCAGCGGAGACGGACGTCAATTCTCGCCGTCACCTTGGCGCTCGGCGCCGTTCCGGCCCCCGCGCTCGCCGCCCGGGGTGCCGCCCACGTGCGTCCGCGCGCCTTTGCTTCGTGCACGCGCCTTGTCGGCTACGCGCGGACTCACTTCGCCGTCACTCACGGCATGCCCGAGACCTCGCCGCGACCGCTGTCCGAACCGTCGATCGCGGCGCCGTCCCCGTCGGGCAGCACGAGTCCCCAGGCGGCGGCGCCCGTCGAAAACGCGGGCACCACCGTCAGCGGAATGTCCTTCTCCACGACCAACAACCAGGAGCCGGGCATCGAAGAGCCGGACATCGTCAAGACCGACGGGTCCACCATCTTCGCCGTCGAGCAGGGCACGCTGCACGCGGTCCTCGCCAGCGGCCCGGCTCCGCACCTGGCTGGCTCGCTTCCGCTCGGCAGGACCGGATACGGGGCGCAGCTGCTGCTGCGCGGCAGCCGCCTGCTCGTGATCTCCGGCAGTGAGGTGCTGCCGACCGGCGTCGGCGTCGCGGTACCCGCGCTCCCGGCCGCTGTCGGAGGCCAAGCGTCTGCGCTCTCAGGCATCGCCCCCGCCGCACTCGCGCTGCCAACGTCTCCCGTCACCTCCGTCCCGTCGATCGCGCCCTCCCCCTACTACTACGCCGCCACCACCACGATCACCGAAGTCGACGTTCATGATCCTGCCGCTATGAAGGTGGCGCGCACAATGACCGTAGAAGGCACATTCGTGGACGCCCGCCAGAACGGCGCGACCGCGCGGCTGGTGATCTCCTCGGCGCCCCGCGCGATCACCACCCCGGCGCTGCGCGCACACACGTCGGGATGGGTCCCCGCTCGGCGCTTCCACAGTTACATCACGGGCCACCACTACAAGCGCCCGGTCGCAGCATGCTCCGACGTGCGCCGGCCCGCGCAGTTCTCGGGCATCGGCATGTTGTCGATCCTGACGATCAACCTCGACCGCGGGCTGTACGCGACCGACAGCACCGCGCTGATGGCCGACGCACAGGTCGTCTACGGGTCGAGCAGCAGCCTCTACGTGGCAACACAGAGATGGATCAACCCCCTGACGCCGGCGACCAACGTACCCAGCTCCCTGGAAACCGTGATCGATCAGTTCGACGCCACCAACCCCGAACACACCACGCTGATCGCCTCTGGAGGGGTCCCGGGCTACCTCCTGAACCAGTTCTCGCTGTCCGAGTACAACGGCTACCTGCGGGTGGCGAGCACTAGCCTCCCGATCTGGTGGAACGCAACGCTGCCGCCGCTCAGCCAGAGCTACGTGACAGTGCTCGCCAACCATGGCGGCGTGCTGGCGCCGGTCGGTCAGGTCGCGGGCCTGGGCGCCGGCCAGCAGATCTACTCGGTGCGCTTTATCGGCGACGCCGGCTACGTGGTCACGTTTAGGCGCGTCGACCCGCTCTACACGATCGACCTGAGCTCCCCCACATCACCACGCGTCGCCGGGCAGCTGGAGCTCGAGGGGTACTCGGCCTACCTGCATCCTGTCGCTGAAGGACTCCTGCTCGGAATCGGGCAGGAAGTAGGGCCGGAAAACGAGCCCTCCGGCGCGCAGCTCGAGCTCTTCGATGTCTCAAACCCCGCCGCGCCGCGGCTGCAGGCGCGCGCGAGTCTCGGGAGCGGCTCCTCATCGCAGGTGCAGTACGACCATCACGCGTTCCTGTTCTGGCCGCCCACCGCGCTCGCCGTGCTACCCCTCTCGATCTACTCAACGACCCCCGTCTCTGTGCCGCCCCCGCCGCAGCCGCTGCCCGCGGCCGGCTCCAGCGGCGGCCAGGCGTCGACAGGGGAATCCACCAGCGGGTTCGTCGGGGCGATCGGCTTTCGCGTCGATCGATCCGGCATCACAGAGGTCGGGCGGATCGCCCACGACCCGGTCAATGGCACAAGCCCGCAGATCGATCGCTCGCTCGTGATCGGCCAGCAGCTGTTCACCGTCTCGAGCGAGGGGGTGATGGCCTCGAGCCTCGCCACGCTCGCACGCCAGGCCTTCGTGACGTTCGCCTCGCCGCCGCCCGCGGGCGGCGGAACCTCCTCCTCGCCGCCCGGCGCGCCGTCCGGCTGACCCGACCATTTGCCCGAAGGTCGAACCACCCGGGTCCACTCCAATCTTCGACCGGCGCCCACAGGGGATCAAACAGGATCCAGCGCTTTCGCTTCGCGTGGATGCGAGTGCATTGCCAGACGCAGCTCATGCTGCCGCAATGGACGAGCACCAATCGTCTCCTCCGGCGCTCCCTGGACTGCTCCTTCCCATGGCGGAGCAGCAGTCTGCGGTGTTGGTGCCCGGACGAGTGCTCGTCGTCCAACTCGACGGCGTCGAGCTCGCCTACTGGAACGCTCGCTCACCCGGCGAAAGCAGCAGCGCGGCGGTGTGCTACTTACGCCCGATCGTCGTCGAGCCACACGCACGCTCGACCTCGCACCTGGCCGGTCATGCAGCGTTGCCGTTTCCCGACGGCTCCTCCACGGCCACGTCCAGATCCCGGCCGTAGCGATGGCGGAAGGCCAGTGCCGCCACCAGGCCGACCGGAAGCGGCAGCCAGTAGGAAAACACCCGGTAGGCGAGCGTCGCGAGAGCGGCCTCGGCCGCACTCACGCCCGCCAACACGAGCGTCGCCGTCAAACCCGCCTCGACGAAGCCAAGTCCCCCTGGGGTAAGCGGAATCTGGGCGAGGATCTGTGCAACGCAATAGGCGACTATCACCGGAATGATCGACGGGCGCGAGCCCACGGCGGCGAGCGCGGCCATCAGCGTGAAGAGGTCAAGCAGCCACAGGCCGACCGTGAACAGCACTGCCTGCCACCAGCGATCGCCGAGCGCATCCAGGATCGCGTCGCGTTCACGCAGCACCCGGTCGGGCAGGTCGCGGGAGGGCGGACGCCCGCGCAATATCCAGTTGCGCAGGCGCTGCAACGCTCCCACGACCGCACGCAGTAGCCGCTCGCTCCCCAGCAGCGCGGCGCTGATGGCGGACAGCGCAATGAAGAGACCAACGCCGACCCACAGGGCAGCCACGAGTTTCTCTGACACCGCCGTGCTGCCCAGCAACACGAACGGGAGCGCGATCACCGGCAGCGCGAGCAGGGCCGCGAAGGTCAGCAGCGACGAGGCGGTCAGGCCGCTGGCCACGCGCGCACCTGGTATGTCTGCGCGCACCAGCATGGCGTACTCGACGCTCACGCCCGCAGCTCCGCCGCCCGGCACGACACGCTCGCACGCGCCCCCGGTGAGATAGCCGGTCACGACGGGGAACCAGGCCTCGGCGCGGAAGGCCAGGCGCTGCATGGCGCACCCGCAGAAGACGCTACCGGACTCGAAGGCTGCCATCACGACGAACCAGACCGGCTCGATCTCCCTCAGTCGCGGCCACTGCGCGAAGACCTCGCTGAGCGTCGGGGCCAGCAGGAAGAGCGAGAGTCCCGCAACGGCGAACAACGCCACGCGGCGCGCCAGCTGCGCGCCCGAGCGAGGCTCCAGCACCGCGGCGCCGCTGAACTCAGGGATCACGAATCACTAAATGGTTGCGCTGGTGTGATGCCGCATCTTCGGCCTCGTGGTCCTGAGCGAGCCAGAAGGTCCGACCGATTGCCCGGTGAGCATGGGCGAGCAGCGCCGGGCCTGCGGGCCTCGCGGCCGCCGGTCCCAGTGCTCGCCTTGACCTCCTGGCATCAGTTCTCGCCCCTTGCGGCGGGGCGGCTACAACTCTTCCTCTTCCTCTTCCTCGGCCTCGAGCTCGGCCTCGAGCGCAACGATGGCGATCCCCAGCGCCTCGGTGATCTTCACGGCGGCAGACATCGTCCGCGGCGCGCCGACGATCGGCGCGACGGCGACCAAGATGTCTTGAACCTGCTCGACTGTGACGCCGGCGTCCGCCGCAGGGCCAACGTGCATGAGATAGGAGGCAGCAGGCGCATCGACAGCCACGAGGGCAGCAATTCGCGCGATAAGGAGCGAGTTCTCGTCCAGTCCGCAGCGCGCGAGGGACTCCGCGGTCATTGCGGCGAGCATGTCGAGGACGGGGGTATCAGAGTCGGTCATCGTGGGCCTTTCCGGTTGTCTGTGCGGTGAAGCCGAACTGTCGCACACAGGGTTCCGCGGCGCATCGGCCCGACCAGCTGAATGCAGCTGCGTGGCGAAGCGGTCGTCGCTAGGGACGGGCTCGAGTGTGTCGCTGCGGAGGACGCTCGACAGCGCACACCGCGCGAGCTCAGAGTGCTGGCTCGCCTCTAGAGGCGACTCGCTATGTTCACCGAATGAGTTGGCAATGGCCGACCGGTGCTGCCTGCGGCTTTCTGATCGCGCTCATCACGACGCCGGCCGGCGTTTCGGGTGCTGTCCTGCTGTTGCCGGTGCAGCTGAGCGTTCTGCGCGTTCCGAGCCCGGCGGTGACCCCCACCAACCTGATGTTCAACGTCGTCGCGGTACCGGGTGGCCTGCTGCGCTTCTGGCACGAGCGCCGACTGTTCAACGCGCTGAGCGCGCTCTTGGTCGTCGGAACGCTTCCGGGTGTCGTCGTCGGGGCGATCATCCGCGTCGAGTACCTCTCCGGCGGACGCGCGTTCATGTTCATCGCAGCCGGCGTGCTGATGCCTCTCGGTCTGTGGCTCCTACTCGGCTCTCAGCGAATGGCTCCGAGCCGTCCCGAGCCGGGCCGGCGTGGTCGCGGACTGATCTGCCTGCTCGCCCTGGCGGTCGGCGTCGTCGGCGGCATCTACGGCATCGGCGGCGGGTCGCTACTCGCCCCCGTCCTGATCGCGTCGGGGTTCTCCGCCTATGAGGTCGCACCGGCCACGCTACTCGCAACGTTCCTGACCTCCATCGCTGGGATCGCGACCTTCGAGATCCTTCAGGCGACCCAGGGCGGCAGCGTCGCACCCGAGTGGATTCTCGGAATCTCAATGGGCCTCGGAGGCTTCGCAGGCAGTTATGTGGGCGCGCGCCTGCAGAGCCGTCTGCCGGAGGCGTCGCTGCGACGCCTCCTGGGACTGATCGCGTGCCTGGTCGCCGCGCGCTACACCCAGACCGCCATCCAGCAGTCCTCCAGCCGAACGCCCACCCCCGCCGTGAGCAGATAACACCCGGCCGCTCTCGTTGATCAGCCGACAGTCGTGGGCGACTTCAAGGCTGGGTCTGGGCGTAACGTCGCCCTTTACGCCGCGACGCTATCTAGCTCCGCGAGGAGTTGCTCGACGCGGCGGCGGATTTCCTCGCGTATCTCGCGCACGGTCTCGACGGGCTGACCCTTCGGATCCGGTAGGTCCCAGTCGACGTACCGCTTCCCGGGTATATACGGGCAGGCGTCTCCGCAGCCCATCGTCACGACCACGTCGGCGGATTCGGCGAGCTCGCTTGTCAGCAGGCGGGGCCGCCGATCGGCAAGGTCGATGTCGAGCTCACGCATGACCTCCTCCACCTCGGGATGAACGCGGTCGGCCGGCGTGGTCCCTGCGGAGAGCGCCGTGTGGCGGCCGTGGGAAGCGCGCTCGAAAAGTGCCTGACTCATCTGAGAGCGCCCGGCGTTGTGCAAGCAGACGAATAGAACGGTGGCCACTATCTGTCCTCGGCCTCAGGCGCAGGACTAGGAAGTCGGGGGTGCTCGCCTCGCACGAACTGGTACGCGAACGCGCCGAGGGGCGCGCCAATCAGAGGCCCCGCGAGGTAGACCCAGAAATCCTTCCACTGCCCGGACACCAGCGCCGGGCCGAACGACCGGGCGGGGTTCATCGACGCTCCCGTGAGCGGACCACCGAAGAGAGCATCCAGGGCGATCGTCGCGCCGATGGCTATCGCCGCCGGCGCACCGGCCGCTCGCGTGTCGGTCGCCACGCTCAGGATCACGAGCATCAACAGAGCACTCATCAAGCCCTCGACGATCACCGCCCGCCCGACGGCGATGGAGGGCACGGTCGCCCCGAGATCAGCCGGCTTGGCGGGCCAGACCAGCCAGAGCAGCAGAGCGCCCGCGGTGGCTCCGGCGAACTGCGCCGCGATGTAGGTGCCGGCATCACGCCCCGGTAGGTGCCGGGTCAAAAAGAAGCTGGTCGTCACAGCGGGGTTGAAGTGGGCGCCCGAGATGTGCCCGACAGCGGCGATGGCGGCGAGGATCACGAGGCCGAACACGAGACTCACTCCGACGGTCCCTAGCGTCCCGGCGCGTTCGGCGTTGGTGACGATCGCGCCGCATCCCGCGAACACCAGCGCGAACGCGCCCAGTCCCTCGGCGGTGGCGCGACGAGTCAGGCTCGGCACTTCGTTCACTTTGGAGCGTCGGCGGCGGGCTTGGGTTCGCGCTGCCCGGCATCGCATCCGCACCCCGCCTGGTCGCTCGCGCAACACTCCGCTTTCTCATCCGGCCCGCAGCAGGCGCGCAGGGGGTCTGGTGAGCAGCAGCTCGACGGAGCCATCTCTAACTCAGCCACGCGCGCAGGTTCTCGAGGGCATCGGGATCGACGTAGTAGAACGACCACAGTCCGCGACGCTCGGTGTGCAGCACCCCGGCGGCGACGAGCACCTTCAAGTGCTTGGCCAGGGCGGGCTGGGACATGTCGAAGAGTGGCAGAAGCTCGCACTGGCAGACCGCCTCCGGTGAAGCCTTCCGCAGCGCATCCACGATCAGGAGCCGTGTGGGATCGGCCAGCGCCTTCGTCACGATCGCCAGGCGGAGCGCCTCCTCAGCGGTGAGGTCGGGCTCTACGAGCGGAGTGCAGCAGCCGCCCGGCTGGCGTTCGCGCTCGGAGATCACGGGCACGGCGACGGTCATCACGAGGAACGATACCAAGCCAAATGGTTATGAATAAAAGACTACCCTGCGTAGTCCACTCGTTGCCCCTCACGCGGTTTATGGCGTCAGACTGGCCCCATGCTCACCGCCTTCGGTGTCATCGTCGTCACGTTCATGATGGTCATGTACGCGCTTGAGCGACGGGACTCTCGATTCATCCTCGCCTTCGCCTGCGGTTGCCTGCTCTCCAGTGTCTACGCCTTTCTCGCCGGCGTGTGGCCGTTCGGGGTGGTCGAGGTGATTTGGGCGGGTGTCGCCGTTGAGCGTTATCGCCGGGTCCGGGGGTGACCTCCGGCGAGACTCTCAAGCTGGTCGCGCTGGTCGTCCCGATGGGCCTCGACACGTTTGGTGTCGCCCTAGCTCTAGGGCTCGCGGGACTGCCGCGGGAGCACCGGCTCCGCGTCTCCCTCCTGTTCGCCGGGTTCGAGGCCGCGATGCCTCTCGTCGGCGTGGCGCTAGGTGCGCCGCTCGGACGCGCGATCGGAAGCGCAGCCGACTACCTCGCGGCAGCGCTCATCACCGCCCTCGGCGTCTACATGCTCCTGACCGAGAGGGGCGAGGACGACCGGCTGCTGTCGCTAACCCAGCGTGGGATGTTCGGTGCCGTGATGCTCGGCGCGAGCATCAGTCTCGACGAGTTGGCGATCGGCTTCAGCGCCGGGCTTCTGCGCCTGCCGATCCCAGCGCTGGTCATCGCAGTCGCTGCCCAAGCGTTCATCGTTACCCAGGTCGGGATTCGGTTGGGTAGCCGAGCTGGCGAAGGGCTCCGAGAGGGCGCGGAGAAGCTGGCGGGCTTGGCGCTCATCGCCCTTGGCGTGATCCTGATGATCACCCTCACCACCTGATTTCGTGGGCAATAATGCTCAAGCGTTCAGAAGCAATGGAGGGGATTCGTGCAGATTGGACTGGAGAGCTTGATCGACGCAAAGCTGGCGGCGTACGTCGAGGAGAGCCGCGACTTCTACGCGGCACGGGCGGCGAGCAGGAGCACCGAATCTCAGCCTGACCCCAGCACGCCGGAGGGGCTCGCGGAGGCGCGGGCCCTGGAGGTGGCGCGGGCTAAAGACGCTGCCACGGCGATGTCGTCCGCGCCCCCGTTAGGCGAGGCGCTTGCTGAGGTCGCTGGGCGGCGGGTGCCGGTGAGGATTATTGCTCCTGAAGCCGGGACGGCACGCGGGGTCTACCTGGACATTCACGGCGGCGGTTTCTACATGGGATTGGCGGCGCGCGGAGACGCGCTCAATCGCAGCCTTGCTAACGCCCTCGGAATCGCTGTGGTGAGCGTGGACTACCGACTGGCCCCAGAGCATCCGTGGCCAGCCGCGTCCGATGATTGCGAAACGGCGGCGCTCTGGCTCTTGGGTGAGGCCGAGACCCGCTTTGGAACTACACGCTTGGCGATCGGTGGGATATCGGCGGGCGCGACGCTGGCTATGGCGACGCTGCTGCGGCTCCGCGATCGCGGTGTGGGCGACCCCTTCGTTGGCGCAGTGCTGCAGTTCGGCACCTACGACATGAGCGGAAAGACACCGGCAGGTCGGCTGCTCGACGGCGAGTTCTTCATTCAGGCATATACCGGTCACGTGGCCGACCGCACGAACCCTGACATCTCCCCCGTATATGGCGACCTGCGTGGCCTGCCG